>Ga0181533_1000480_pt1 | contig 53457 bp, 52 predicted proteins | sample PEATcosm2014_Bin_45_FD_119772 | JGI IMG/M metagenome (GOLD analysis project Ga0181533, IMG submission 119772) | Peatland microbial communities from MTU Mesocosm Facility, Houghton, MI, USA - PEATcosm2014_Bin11_60_metaG | ecosystem: Environmental > Terrestrial > Soil > Wetlands > Peat | place... | reverse complement strand
GCAGGTTGGGAAGGCGGGGCTTGCGACAAATTAGGGCCACCACCGCCCCGCCTTAGCGTTCGGCGAGAGTGGCTCGCCGTATGAGAAAGGCGGCTTAGCGGTGCGCGACGCTCTCCAGGGCGGCGCGGTTCTGAATCACCATGTGCCGTCCCCGCGCCACGATCAACTGCTCGCGGCGGATCGGCGCCACCCGCGACGGCAAAACTAGCGCGGTGGCGCAGGCACTCTTGCCTGTGCCCTCTGCACGGGAGGCATCAGCCTTGGACACAGGCAAGAGTGCCTGTGCCACTGCCGCCTTATAGCAATTGCACGCTGAGCCCTGCGCTAGCACGCTACCCCTCCCCAACCCGCTTTTCAGCTAACCCGCCTCGACCTGCGGCGAGCACTTCTTGCCAGGTATCGCTGATCAAGCGCTTGCCGAATGAGGGTCTTGATCGCCGCCTGCCGGCTGATGTTCAACTCTTGTGCGGCGCGGGGCTTTAGTGGGCGGTGGGCGGGTAATAACCCTGCCGCGCATAGATCATATACTTGTGGGCGTGGGCCTCACCGCGCTCGTTGAGGCGCACTTCGATGGTGTGGTAGGTTCCGTCCTGGCGCTTATTGCTGGGGTAATAGCCGAGCGTATAGCCCTGCTTAAGCCAGGTGAGGATAGTTTCCATCGCCGAGCTCACCGAGGTGCCGTTGCTCGTGTCAACCATTTCGCCACCCGTTTGTTTGCAGATTTTCTCCACGTCGTGAAGCCGCGGCTCGGAATGCGACAGAAAGAAGGTCTTCGAGTGCCGGAGATTCCCCACCTTGACGCTGTAAACCGGGGTTCCGGATTGCTGCGCCGCGCGCACCACCTGGGGCACATCGCGCGTCTGCTCATCGGAAGGCTCGTTGTCAGAGACCAGAATGACGGCGCGGCGGCGTTCACGCGCCGCGCGTCCCAGGTAGAGCGCCGCGTCATACAGCGCATCGTTGAGGGCGGTGCCGCCATAGGGGCCGAGGCTAAACCGCAGACCGCAGCGGAATCCATCGGCGCTTCGGGAGAGCCCAGCTCACTCCAGGCTGGTCCTGAGTATTCCTCTCTTCGGCTCGGTTTAATTGCGGGCGTGCAGGCAGATAGTGGCCCCGGTCGGTCAGAATCGGCCGTCGGCGCCCTGATGGCATGGGCCGGCAGGCTCTGGGCGGTAACCTATATTAGCAATCCCCACCCGCAATCAGGCTCTGGCACGGGGCTCTATGTGATTGACGAGAATCTTCACATCCAAAGGCTTCACGTGAGCAACGGGACTTACGCAAACCGCATGCTTCACGCGCCATCGAACCAGATCATCATCGGCCCGTATGTCATCGACATGCAGGGAAATGTCAGAATCATCGAGCAGTTAGTGGGGCAGCGTTTGACCTCGACCATGAAGCACCTGCACGACGATGGCAGAGTCTACATGCTGACCATGGAAGGCCAGTTCTATGAACTCGACATCGCCACACTGCAGGCGACGAAGCTTTACGACTTGGTGAAGGAATTCTCAATCAAAAACGAATCGCATTTCAATGGAGGAGCGCATTTCAAGGGAGGTTATACCAATCAAGGCAGAGTGGTGGTTGCCAACAATACCTTTATGGGGCCGGGAGACGCAGATGGGAAGCTGGCAGAGTGGGATGGGAAGAGCTGGAACATCTTGGAGAATAAGCCCTTTATGGAGGTAGCGAGCCGATACGAATTCGACAACGTAATATTCGCTACCGGCTGGGACGAATCATCTGCCATTTTGAAAGCCCTGATCGCGGGCAAATGGCATACCTACCGGCTGCCGAAGGCAAGCCACACCTTTGACCAGTACTGGCAGACCGAATGGACCCGCATTCGTGAAGTCGAGACGGAAAGATACCTGATGGACTGTCATGGCATGTTCTACGAGCTTTCCCCCGTCGCTTTTTATGACTCCATCTGGGGTGTGCGGCCCATCAGCACCCACCTTCGTGTCGTCCCGGACTTTTGTTCTTACCGGGGGCTGCTGGCGCTGGCCGGCAATCAGGCAACGCCGGTGGGCAACAACCTGCTGTCGCCGCAGGCGCAGAGTGGAATTTGGTTCGGGAAAACCGACGATCTGTGGTCATTTGGGAAGCCGAGCGGATGGGGGGGACCGTGGCGCGACACACCAGTCGGGAAAGATGAACCCTCCGACCCCTTCTTGATGTTTGGCTTTGATCAGAAGGTGCTCCACCTCACGCAGACTGGAGCATCCGCCGTCGAATTCAAGATAGAAGTGGACATCTTAGGGAACGGATGCTGGCAGCCTTACGAACAGATCCGCGTTTCTTCGAGTGGGTATAGCTATCATGTATTTCCGAGCGGATTTACTGCTCACTGGGTAAGGCTGGTTCCTACTGCGGCGTGTAAGGCTACCGCAGTGTTTATGTACTCCTGATCGTCCGGCCTGACACCTGCGACCACGAGCGCTCTTGCAATACCAGCGGGTAGAACGGTCAGTGCGGTCCTGACCGTTTTCCCTTGGTGGCACACCTCCGGTCAATTGTGGCCGCAACGATGGCACTCGCCGCGGGGCCGAACGCCGTTCGGCCCTACGGATTACCCCTCTGCGGCCAAGATTCTGACGAAAGGCAGAATTTCTGCTTGACACTATTTGCTCGTGCGGGGAACGTGCCGACAAAATGGTGTGAAGAATGCCGACCTGTCTTGTAAGTTATTGAAAACAAAACAGAGGAGAATGAAATGCTTGTAAGTTCATGAAAATAAAATAGTTAATATATTTTTGTGGTTGGGGATTAGCCCTTACTATCGGGCATTAGTGGGCTATCCACAATTGTCAAGTGACCAGTGACAAGGGACGACCGAAATACCAAGGCGGAGAAGCGGGTAGAGCCGACAGCCTAACCCCCGCGTGACACACTCCCCCGCTTCGGTTATCGTCAGTGCCAGGTGAGAAGATGAGCCCATTTGCTGATTCCGAAAATGGTAAATTGCAAAATCACCAATCGCAAATCAGCCGATCACAAGTGCAGTGACAAGTGGCAAGTGACCAGTGACAAGGGACGACCGAAATACCAAGGCGGAGAAGCGGGTAGAGCCGACAGCCTAACCCCCGCGTGACACACTCCCCCGCTTCGGTTATCGGCAGTGCCAGGCGAGAAGATGAGCCCATTTGCTGATTCCGAGAATCGTAAATCGCCAATCGCAAATCGCAAATCAGCCGATCAATCAATCACCCGAGCCCCGAACCCCGAATCCCCAGCACCCAACTTGTAGTTGGCAGGTTGGAAAACAAGCACCCAGCACCGAGCCCAAATCGCAAATTGCAGATTCCGAATTCCGAACCCCGAATCCCCAACCCCCGCTTGTAGGTGGCAGGTCGTAGGTGGCAGGTGGGAAAAACAGCCGCCAGCGCCGAGCCCGAATCGCCAATTCCAGATTCCGGATTCCGGATCCGAACCCCGTGTCCCGTATCCCGGCCTTCACACCTTCTCGAGCGCCAATTCCAGGTCGCGGATGATGTCGTGCCAATCTTCCAGGCCGGTGGAAAGGCGGATGCCTTCCGGGTGCATTCCGAAGGCGCGCTTCTGCTCGTCGGGCAGCGCCGAGTGGGTCATCGAGAACGGGTGCTCGATGAGTGTCTTGATTTGCCCCAGGCTTACGGCCAGGGTGATGGAATACGCATGCTCGGCGAGGTAATCCACCATCTTTTCCGCGCGCGTCTGCTTGCCATCGGTTCCCTTGAGGACAAAGTACACCATGCTGCCGGGAGCGAATTTGCCGTCGGGATTGAGCATCTGCCGTTTGGCCAGCGCCTTCTGCGCAAAGCCCTCGGCGCCCGGATAGCTGACGCTCGCCACTTTGGGATGCTTGGTCAGGAATTCGGCCACGCGCTGCGCGGTCTTCTGCATATTGATCATGCGCGTCGCCAGCGTCGGCAATCCATACACCAGCACTCCCCAGGCGCTGCGCGGTGAAAGCACGCCACCGAAATCCTTGCGAAACAGCATGATCAGGTTGTACCAGTCTTTCGAGGCAATCACCGCGCCGCCCATGTCGGTGCCGAATCCCCCCAGGCCTTTGGTAAGACTTTCCACCACGATGTCCGCTCCCAGCCGCAATGGCCGCTGGCAGAAGGGCGTGGCAAAAGTGTTGTCAACAATCACCAGCACGCGATCTTTTTCCTCGCGGCCGGCATTGGCCTGGTCCGCCACCCGGCGAATGGCAGCAATGTCAATCAGCTCCATCGTGGGATTGATGGGCGTCTCAAAATAGAGAACCCGCGTCGCGGGCGCGATCTCGGCCTCAAGGGACTCCGGCTGGAGGAAGTCGGCAAAGTGCACGTTCATGCCGAAACGTGGCAGCCAATTGGTCATCAGACTGTACGTGCATCCGTAAACAATCTGATGCGCAATCACTTCCTGACCCTGACGCAACGCCGCGCCCAGAGCCGCGCTGATGCTCGCCATGCCGGAAGCGAAGGTCACGCAGATTTCTCCTCCGTGCGCGTAGGCGAGGTTTTCTTCCAGCATCGAGCGCGTGGGCTCGTCCAGCCGGTCGTAAATGTAAATCGGGATGTGCCCGCTCAAGTGTTCGTCGGCCGAGGCGAACTGCACAAAGCCCCGCGCGCCCCGCTCCAGCGAACTCAGTCGATACGCCGTGGTGTGCGAAACCGGCGGCACTACGTGGTGGTCGTAGTCCCACTTCTTGCTGTCATAATTCCCGTGAATCATGTGCGTCCGCAGTTTGTAATCTTCTTTTCTACGATGCGGTTTGCGGGTTTCCATGGAGATGCCCCCCTGTACGACTTTTCACAACATGAAAAGGCATAGCACACTCCGGGCCGCGGCGAAAGGGCTTTTCGGCACACCGACTTTGTGTCTCATTTTCTCCCTTCGACGTTCCGAATGGCCCCGCTGTGAACCTCGCGGCGCGGGATGCCCACCTTCCCAGTCGCTGTGGTTTCGAATCTTGCTCCACGACTCACTGCAAGCGGCTGGCTTCATGCTGCCATCGCATGGTTTATACACACCTCGCATGTCCACACAATGACTTTAAGCTCTTGTAAACCTCTGCGCGTCGCCGTCGAGTGCGCCTGCCACTTTCTCCACGACGTGGGAAAGCTCATCATGGCCTGGAAGCTTCCCGAGCGTTTTAGGAAGCTCATGGCGGAAGCGCGGGAGGAGCACTGCCCGCTTTATAAAGTGGAAGAGAGAGAATACTTCTTACTCGGGAGCTGGATTCCTCTCCCCCGTCGCCTCGGGAAGACGGATTGCAAAACAACCAGGAGTATCTGGTTTCTCTGGGAGTCCAAGAGGACCTCCCACATTGGCGTGCAATGGCAGCAGAGGTCCCGCCCCTGCTGGGGGAAGCATGAAGCAGGACGCGAGCTTCGAGGGCAAGCGCCGCGTGCCAAGCGGTATTTTTTTCCGGGGACGATCCCATCCAAAGGCACGCCACGGGGAGGGCTTGCTGCCGAAAGCCTCCGCGCCAGTGGGGCTTCAACATTTTTCTAGCCTCGCTTGACAAGAGGCACCTTTTTTCCTTACACTTACGCTTCAGTAGGGGTTAGCCCGTGGTCGGCGGCTTCACTGGGGGGTGATCCGCCTGCGCCAGTTGTTGGTGTACAAGGAGGAAACCTGTGCGTCGAACAGCTTTCACGTTAGCCGTAGTGTTTCTCGCCGTGTCGGCGGTAACCGCCCAAGCTCAAGAAACTGGACCCGTCTCGCCGGCGACTGTCCCGGTAGCCGTCCGCTCACAGGCGGATTGCACGGGCTTTATTGCTAAACCTTCCGTACCCCGTGACGTGTTCGTCGTGGGAGGAGCGGATGACGACTTCCACTCCGTGGTCCGTCAGTTTGTGCAGGGCGAATCGATTTTCATCTCCCAGCACAAAGGTGCAGATTTCGCGGTGGGCGCTGAGTATAGCGTGGTCCGTCCCGCCAACGAACTTTTCCGCACCATGCATTACCAGGGTGAGCGATGGGATATACGCAGGTTGGGCAGACCTTACGAGGATGTCGCGAAGGTCAGGGTGACCCACGTGAATGCGGAGGGAGCGGTGGCAAAAGTCACCTTTTCTTGCGGAGCCATTGTCCCTGGCGATACCTTGGTGCCCTTTCAACCTCGTGCCATTCCGGAATTTACGGTCTCCAAACCGCTTGACCACTTCACGCCTCTGGATAGTAACAAACCGCACGGAAGGATAACCGCAACTCAAAACAATATTGGCTATGTTGGCCGCGAGAGGGTTGTCTATTTGAACTTAGGTGAAAAAGCGGGAGCGAAGCCCGGTCAGCGGCTCCGTATTTACAAGGTTATTCCTCCGCACACGACGGGATTTCTGACCGTTAAGCCGACGCCGGTGGAGACCGTCGGAGAGGCTGTGGTCCTTTCCGTGCAGTCGAAATCGTGTGTGGCGATGGTTGTTTCAAGTTACCGCGAAATCTCTGCCGGTGACTACGTCGAAGCGGAATAGTCCAGCCAAGGATGATCAGGATGGGGCGCACCATGCGCCCCGGTCAGGACTCGGAAGGGTTGAGGGCCTGGGATTGTGCGTTGAGAATGGGTAGCGCCGCGCGCTCCTGATCTCATAAACCGGGGGACCCGGCGCTACCGCCGCCGTGCTCCGAAATCAGATCCGAGTAAGTTAGGAATGTTGCTTACGCCGCGGGGTGAGAAGAACCAGCGGCGTGCGATTCTTCGAATACTTGCGCGGTGAACGCCTGGATCCTGGCCCCTTGCCGCCACGCATCGGGTGGTAGTCCTGCCTTGCGGCAGGTTTCTTCCAAAAATTGGTCGCGATCCCACTTCCATTGCACTGCCACTTGCGGCAACAAGAGGCCGCGCAGGGCTCCGTGCGAAATCAGGAGCCCGTACCGCCCAACCTCGATGTTCTCGGGGGCAATATCGGAAAGGGGTGAGAGGACGGAGATTTCCAGATTCAGTCCGCTCACTTCCCGTTTCATAACCGGAGGAAAGCGGGGGTCGTGCAGTGCCGCCCAAACCGCGCATTCGCGAACCGTGATGTAGAGCGGCTTGTTCGCCTCCGTGACACCGATGCATCCCCGCAGGTTTTTTCCCTTGCGCAGGGTCACAAAGGCGCCGCAGTGCTGGCGCAAAGCCTCCCCAGGTTCCGGGACTTTGGGCAGCTCAGCAAATTTCAGATACCCCACCAGGGCTTCCCGCGCCATGCGCAGGAGGGTCTGCTGATCGGTTTCAGTGAGCGGCAACATCCTTCTCTTCCGGCTCCTTCTCCTCCGCCTCAATCACCATCACGCGGCGGGAGGCGCGACGCTTTACTCGTTCATCCAGACGTTTCCAGAAATTCCAGAAGTATTGCAGGGCGGAAGCCACGGCAAACAGCACGACCATCCATAACAGAACTTCCCCGAGAGGATGTAAAGCCGGAAACCGGCCGCCCTGCAAGATGATGACCGTGATGGCCACCACCTGGAACACCATTTTCGTTTTGCCGAGTTCCGAAGGTTCAAGCACATATCCTTCCGCGGAAGCAATGGAACGTAGGCCGGAAACGGCGAATTCCCTTCCTACGATGATCACCACCATCCACGCGGGCACAAGATGGAGTTCCACCAAAGAGATAAAGGCAGCCGTGATGAGAAGTTTATCGGCAATGGGGTCGAGCAAGATTCCCAGGGTGGTAATCTGGCCGCGCTTGCGGGCCAGGTAACCATCCAACAGGTCCGTGACGGCGGCGAGCAGGAAGACTCCCACCGCCCACAAATCCATGTTCCCACCTTTGGTAAGGAGCAACACCACCACAATGGGCACAAAGAAGATTCGGAGGAGGGTTAGCGAGATGGGGAGATTCATGAGCCTTCGAACCCACCCTTCACCAGTGAGGAATTGCACGGGCCAGGCGATCAGTAACGCCGGGAGCCAGAGGAAGGGGTGCTCCGGTGCCCCAGTTTTACTATAACGGACGCCTCAGAGGGTGTCAACGAAACTCCAAACCAGTCCCCCACGCGTATTCCCACCGGCGCAGGGATGACCGGGAAAGGCAAAGTGGTGAAATCCCGCGCAGAGGTTCTCCCTGGCGCCGCTAACTTTGGGAGCCGGTTTTGGGAGGATCCTTGGTGGATCTGTCGGTGATGCGCGTGCGTGCGGGGAAGGGCATGTCAATTCCTGCCTCCTGGAACTTCTTGACGATACGCTTCCGCAACTCGCTCTGCACCGAGTATTGATCCGTGAACTGACGGACTTGCAGGTTAAGCGAGAAGTTCAGGGAGGATTCCCCGAAGCCAGGGATAAACGAAACGGAGGGCGCGGGCCTCGCCAGCAAGCCTTCCAGACCGTCGCGGATGGCCTCCCGGGCCACTTCCAGCAAGACCTTCTCAACCTGATTGGGGTCTGTCCCGTACGCAACGCTCACCGGCAGGGCGTAAGACATCTGCGTCTCGGGCGCGGAATAATTGGTAATGGTGGCTTTGGCAAGGGTGGAGTTTGGAATCACCACATAGTTGTTACCAAGAGTCCGCAGGATCGTGGAGCGCCAACCGATCCGCAAAACGTATCCTTCCTGGTTGGAATCAAGTTTGATGTAATCATTCAATCTTACCGGTCTGTCCGCCATCAAATAAAGGCCAGAAAAGAAATTACTCAAGGTCTCTTGCAGAGCCAAGGCGACGGCCACGCTGCCCACGCCCAGCGTCGTCCAGACCGCAGTCAGAGTAACGCCTATGTTGTCCAGGAAGATGATGGTCCCCAGCAAAGCGAAGAGCGTACGGACCACAAACGCGGCGGGCTGGGTCACCCGTTCCATGGTGGGCCGCTGTTGGGCCATACGGCGCAAGGCAAGGGTTATGACCTTGGCGGGAAAATACATCATCACCAGAATCACCAGCGCCAAGGTTAGCTTGGACCCGATATACTCGAACCGCCTGGGGAGGGGAAGTGATTCCAAACCGAGATAAAGAGCCGCAATCAATAGCAAAGGAACCGGTAGAGATTCGAGGAGGGCGAAGAAAAGTTGGCCCAATCCGTCGCCCAGCCTTTTCGCCCAATAGTGGAAGACGCGGTTCAGGGCAAAACCCACGAGCAAGGAACTGATGATCAATGTTCCGAACAATAAGGTATAGAAAATCTTATTACTCAAATGGAGCGCCCGCGCCAAATGCTCAAGCATGCTCTTTTCTCCTGGGGGGTGGACAAAGGTTCAAGATACCCTGCCCAGCCCCTGTTGGGCAACCATCTTCCCGAAGTGTCGCCGCAGGCCAAGCCCGCATCTAATAACTCAGCCGTCGTTATGGCGCCGCGGACGAAGACGCTTCCCTGCCTGCGCCGTGCCCGGCCGTTTGCAAAAATAAAAGTGAGCCCTTTCAACGTGTTGCAATGACGTGATAAAGTGCCAACGCTTAGCGGTTCGTACGCGCCGGCTGTAAATATAGAAATGAGGTTCTCAGGCAATGGCTTCTAAGCAAAAAGCTCCCATTGATTACAACACACTACCGATTCTTCCCGTCCGTGACACCGTTTTGTTCCCCAATGCCATCCTGCCGCTGACGGTGGGACGGGATAGCTCCCTCAAGTTGATCAATGACCTGAAAGAGGACGAGAAATATGTCGGGGTCATCTCCCAGCGCGATCCCCGGGTTGATAACCCCCAACCCGTCGATCTCTTTCAAATTGGAACGGTGGCTTTCGTCCACAAGATTATCAAGCTGCCCAGCCAAAGTCTGTTTATCTTTGTTGAAGGCCTCCAGCGGATCGCCATCGAGGAAGTCACACAGACGGAGCCTTTCTTGCGCGCCCGCGTAAAACCCTTGACGGACATTACCCCGGGCGGCAAGGAATCGGACTTTGACGCCCTGGTGCGCAGCGTGACGACGATGTTCCAACAAGTCGTGCAGCTCTCACCTACGCTGTCGGATGATCTGCAAACCGTCGTCATGAACATTGACGACCCCAGCCGGCTTTCGGATTTCATCGCCGCCAATCTCCCCTCGCTTTCCAGCCTCGAAAAGCAGGAACTCCTGGAAAGCCTCGAATTGAAGGTTCGTCTCGAACGCTTGAACCGGCAACTGGCGCGGGAAGTGGAGGTGCTGCAACTCCGTTCCAAGATTCAATCGGATGTCCAGGACCAGGTCACGCAGAGCCAACGTGAGTACTACTTGCGCGAGCAGATGAAGGCCATTCAAAAGGAACTGGGTGAGGCCGACGAGCAGCAGGAAATCGAAGAACTCCGCAAGAAGATCGAGGCCGCGGGAATGACCGAAGAAGCCAAGAAAGAGGCGCTCCGGGAACTGGGGCGATTGGCGAAGATGTCTCCGGCGGCGGCGGACTACCACGTGACGCGCACCTACCTGGAGTGGCTGGTGGCGCTGCCCTGGAACAAATTCAGCGACACCCGGGTGGATATTACTAAAGCCAAGCAAGTCCTCGATGAAGACCACTGGGATTTGGAAAAAGTCAAAGAGCGCATCCTCGACTATCTCGCCGTTTTGCAGCTAAAGCCGACGCTCAAGGGCCCCATCTTGTGCTTTGTCGGGCCTCCCGGCGTGGGAAAAACTTCTTTGGGAAAATCCATTGCGCGCTCGCTCGATCGCAAATTCGTGCGCATGTCGCTGGGCGGAATTCACGATGAAGCGGAAATTCGCGGCCATCGGCGGACTTACATTGGAGCGCTGCCCGGGCAGGTCATTCAAGGGATCCGGCGGGCCGAAACGCGCGACCCGGTCTTCATGCTCGATGAGGTGGACAAAATCGGGCGCGATTTTCGCGGCGACCCCTCCTCGGCCTTGCTGGAGGTTCTCGATCCCGAGCAAAACTCGCATTTTCGTGACAACTACCTGGACGTCCAATTCGACCTTTCCAAGGTGCTGTTCATCTGCACGGCGAATGTCTTGGATACCATCCCCCCTCCGCTCCTCGACCGCATGGAGCTGCTGGAGCTTCAGGGGTACAGCGAGGAGGAAAAAATCCAGATTGCCATCCGGCACCTGATTCCGAAGCAGACCGACGAGCACGGCGTCAAGACTCCCGAGCAAATTGAATTCTCCACCGGCGCGCTGGCCAGCATGATCCGGCACTACACGCGAGAGGCCGGGGTGCGGAATCTAGAGAGAGAAATCGCCACGGTCTGCCGCAAGCAGGCACGCCGAATTGCCGAGGGCAAGCCGGAGAAGCTTCTGCTGACGCCCGACAACCTGCGGGATTTTCTGGGAATTCCACGCTACCGCCTGGAAACCGAAATTGTGGAGCGCACCCGCGAACCCGGGGTGATGGTGGGGCTTGCCTGGACTCCCACGGGCGGCGACGTGCTCTATGTGGAGGCCAATGCCATGAAGGGCGGCAAGGGCTTCACGATGACCGGACACGTAGGCCAAGTGATGCAGGAGTCTATGCAGGCCGCGCTCGCTTGGGTCCGCTCCCACGCGGCGGATTACGGTATCGATCCGGAATTCTTCCAAGCGAAGGATATTCACATCCACGTTCCGTCCGGGGCCATTCCCAAAGACGGGCCCTCGGCGGGAGTTACCATGGTTTCCGCCCTCGTCTCCGCCCTCACCCGGCGGCCTTCGCGCCAGCGGCTCGCCATGACTGGCGAAATTACTCTGAGCGGACAAGTGCTGCCTGTGGGGGGGATCAAGGAGAAAGTGTTGGCGGCCAAACGGGCAGGCGTGATCGAAGTGGTTCTCCCCGCCGACAACGAGCCGAATGTCCACGAGGATCTGAACCCCGAAATGCTCGAGGGTTTGACCCTCCACTATGTAAAGACGATTCGGGAAGTCGTTGAGTTAGGTCTGGAAAAAGATCCCGTGCCCGTGGAGACGAACCGGTCGGCCCGCGAAGTGGCCCTGGCTCCCGCGACCGCAGGGACACCGAACTAAGGCGTTGGACGGGGCACCGTTGATTTGAGTTCATCACCATCGGTCGCCGCGGCGACAGAGGGTGTCCCGATGCATCGGGACGGGTGAGGGGGTCACTTACGCGCCACAGAAGACACTATAAGTACCCGAACGCAGTTCCAATATATCAGTTCATGAGGGTTCATCATGTATTGCCGGAATTGTGCACGACAGCTTGCGGATAATGCCGAGTTCTGCGTGGAGTGCGGCCAGCGCCCGCTGGCGGGCACGCGCTTCTGCTCCAATTGCGGGAAGGAAATGGCTCCCAATGCGGAAATGTGCACCCAATGCAGTGCTCGCGTTGTCGCCGGTGGCGGCAAAGATCTTGTCACCGCTACCGTGCTTTCAATGTTTCTGGGAGTCTTCGGTGTAGATCGCTTCTACCTCGGTTACACTGGGCTGGGGATTTTAAAATTAGTTACTCTGGGCGGCTGTGGAATTTGGGCTTTTGTCGATATGTTCCTTATCATCCTCAAGAATTTGCCGGACGCGCAGGGCCGTCCCTTGCTGTATACCTCTCCCAACCAACCAAGTGATAAGGACTGGGGGTCCGCGTTGCTGCTCTCAATTTTTCTGGGGTGGCTGGGCATCGATCGTTTCTACCTGGGTTATACCGGACTGGGGGTCCTGAAGCTCGTCACGGGCGGCGCTTGTGGGGTCTGGTGCCTTGTGGACTCGATCTTGATTGCGGTGAATAAATTGCCGGATTCTAACGGCAAACTTCTCCGAATGTAGGGGGCCATGGCGGGTTTTTCCAAGGGAATAGCTCGATGGATGGTACTGTCACTCGCTCTGGGGGTTTTCGTGGCGGTCCCACCCGAGATGTTGGCGCGGGGGCCGGACATCTGCTTATGGAAGCATTTATTTCGTCTCGCCGCCTGCCCCGCCTGTGGCAGCACGCGGGCGCTGGCTGCGCTCTTTCATGGACACCTCGCGCAGGCGCTTGCGTACAACCGCAATGTGATGGTGACGGCGCCACTGTTGATTGGCCTACTGCTTCACGATGTCATTTCGGGTCTTAAGGGGCGAGGTTTTGGCAAATTCGGAACTGTAAAGTGTAAAGGATAAAGGGTAAAACGTGGAAATATTTATCCTTTGTCCTTTACACTTTACACTTCTGGTTTCCATCCCCGACAACTTGGTACCTCGTGCCTGGTCTTGAATTCCTCCCCTGATTCCAATACAGTCTCAAGATCTCCGTGATTAGCGTCGAGAACATCCTGGATCGGGCGTGCGGTGAACTGCCAAAGCCCACTTTTATGCGATGGGCCGCCGTCCTCTTTACGCTCTTTGTTCTGACGCTACAGATCTCGATTGCCGCTTCTCAGGCATTTCTGGCGGGCGCCGCAGTCCTTTATGTGATTCACCTCTTGCAAGCGCGGCCTGAGGTCCTTTTCTTGCCTGTCAAGCTTCCCCTTGCACTCTTTTGCGTATTATCCGTGGTTTCAGTTTTCTGGGCGGCGAACCCCGCAACGGGATGGTTTGCGGTTAGAAAACTTGTGTTGTTTCTCATTTGGCTGCTGGCGATGAACTTAGTGGCCAGCGCGCAGCACTTGCGCCGCCTCTTGCAGGGTCTGTTTCTTGTATCCTTCCTGACAAGCCTCGTCGGCATCGCGCAATTCGTCATCCAGTACCGCGACGTGCGGGCGCATCACCCCGGCGAGCTTTACCATTACCTGACATCAACGCGCATCCATGGGTTTATGGGACACTGGATGCACTTCGGTGGACAGCAGATGTTGGTTTTCGCCTTTCTGCTGGGGTTTCTGCTGCTCGCGAATGATCGAAACTCGAAAATCGAAATTCGAAACTCGAGAGCTGGACGCCGAATTTCGAGTTTCGAATTTCGAGTTTCGTTTTTTTGGTGGACGGTGCTCGCCCTCGTCGCTGTTTCTATTGTTCTGAACTTCACCCGGGGAGTTTGGTTGGGCTGTTTTCTGGCGGGGATTTACCTTCTGACTCGATGGAGACCGAAGTGGCTCTGGGCTTTGCCGATCCTGCTGGCCTTGGCCTACGTGGGGGCGCCGTCTCTGGTTCGAGAGCGGCTCCATCTGGCGATGCATCCCCAACAGGAACCTGCGCTATCCATTCGCCTCGAGATGTGGCGCGTTGCACTGAGAATGATTCGCGCCCACCCCTGGGTGGGAGTGGGCCCCAACAACATCGAGGAAGTTTACGATCTTTACCTGCCGCCGGGGAAAACGCCTGAGGTGGGTTATCACAGCCATTTCCACAACGACTATCTTCAATTCGGCGCCGAGCGAGGATTGCCTTGTCTGGCCTCTTGGGTGTGGCTCATGGCGGCGCTGGGCTGGTATACCTGGAAGCTTCGGCGGCAGCTCTCCACGCAAAGGTGGATCGCCGACGCGTCTCTAGCCGCTTGGGTGGCATTCCTGGCGGAAGGCTGCTTCGAATTCAACTTTGGCACTTCGCCGGTCCTCATGGCGTTTCTCTTCGTCACTTCTACGCCCTTTATAGCTGCTAGGTGTCAGGTGCCGGGTGTCAAGTGCTAGGATTCAGGTACAAGCTCCTGATAGTGTCCATTGAACCCGCCGCAGGAGACTCTCGGTGGACAAAAGCTATAGGGATCCTAAGGTATGGGAAAAAGCAGTGGGTTTAGTCGTCGAAAGCTATCGTGTTACCATAGTCCTGCCGAAAAGTGAGATGTTTGGGCTGAGCGCACAAATTCGGCGGGCCGCCGTTTCAATTCCAGCTAACATTGCTGAGGGGCACGGCCGTGCCCATACACGTGGAACCTATCTGAAATGAACCCTAAGCAGCAGATGTTGCGAAGTTCGATTGTGGTAGCGTTCTTCAACCTGCTGGGTGGGCTGACCGGAATTCTGGTGGAAACCAGTATTGCGGCCAACCTGGGGCTTTCGATACGCTCCGACACGTTTTACGTCGCTTACACGATCCCCTACATCATCACCAACTTGCTTACGGCGACGGGCCAGTTTTCGCTGGTGCCGTTCTTTGCTTCGCTGGAATCGACGCAGGACGATAATGAAATTTGGCGCGGTTTCAGTTACGTTGCCAACATTCTTTTCCTGGGGTTGGGGGCGATCGCGGTCGTGGGCGTGGTGGCATCGCCGTGGATTATTCACGGCATCGCTCCGGGGTTCTCGCACGAAGAAGATGCAATCGCCACGCAGCTCTCGCGATGGCTTTTCCTGATTATCATTCCCGCCGGGATAGGAGAAGTGCTGCGGTCTTTTCTTCTCAGCCGGCATTATTTCGCGCTCTCGACAGCGTCAGGGTTCATTCGCAACGTCACTTCCATTGCGGTCATTCTTTTGGGATTTCACCGCTTCGGGCCCTATAGCATCGTGATAGGGTATATGGCAGGATACCTGCTCCAGTTGCTGATTTTGGGCGTTCCGGTTTTGGTGGTCTTTCCGGTGCGCTATTCATTGACGCTGACAGCGAGTGGAGAATCATTTCGCAACCTGCGCGGTGCCGGGACAGCACAACTGACGTCTGCCGTAGCTTGGCAGGGCGTGGTGGTGGTGGAGCGCATCATCGCTTCCTTCCTTCCTGCTGGGACGCTCACGGCTTTGAACTATGGCTTCAAGATTCAGGGCGCACTTACTGAATTGCTAGGAGGAAGCGTCGGAACGGCCGCCCTCCCGGCTCTTTCCCGGGCCGTCGCTCGCAAGGATCATGAGGAAGAACGGGCGACTTTCCGCGAAACCCTGAGGATCAGTCTGGTGCTCCTGTCTCCCATGGCAGTTTTTTGCTTGTTGCTCAATCACAGCATCATTCGCCTCTTTTTTCAGCGCGGAAACTTTACACCAGAGGCAACCCGCCTCATGGCGATGGTCTTGTTCTATTACAGCCTCAGTTTATTGCCTTATGCGTTCATAAGAATTCTAAGTTTCCACATGTTCGCCCGCCATGAGGGTGGGATTTATCTCCGGCTTGCACTCTTGCTCTACGGTCTCAATGTGGGCTTTGATCTTCTCTACGTGGCCGTATTCCGCTTGGGCGCGAAAGGTATTCCTTTGGGCTTGCTCAGCAGCGCGTTGGTCACGGCATGGGGGACCTACCACCGTAACCTGTGTGAATTGCGGGATATTTTGGACCGATCCCTTGCGCTTTTTTCGTCCAAGGTTCTTCTGGGAGCTCTAATTTGCGCGATGGTGGTTGGGGTGATGCGGATGGAGATCCCCGGGCCCGCCTCCGGCCTGGGAGATTTCGCTTATTTGTGCTTGCTCTGTGGAGTAGGTAGTCTGGCTTTCTTCGCTGCGCTCGTTTGGACGCATGCCTTGCCGAAAGCTTGGTGGGCCATCTTCAGCAAGGGTGCGGAGGGCTCCGACAGCGCTACCTCAGCAATACTGTAACCCTGCCTACCCGCCTGCCGCCTGCCGGCAGTTCCAGCCCTCTGCGGGTAGTCGAGCGAACTTTCCCCTGCGCCTGTCATCGTGCTCGCGGGGAAATGCTAGAATAGGGTGGGGGGACAGGGGCGCGCCTCTTGCCTAATGTGAACATACATACCGTGGCACCTACAGAATCCCGTGAATCGCGGCTGACACGCAACTTTAAGCTATTGGCCCACGACCCACGGCTTTTTTTCAAGAAGGTTACGTCGTGGCTCCGGCCCATGCGTGCGGACTACCGTCGTCTCTGGAACCGCGGCCTCCGCCAGTGGATGATTCGCTACCATGAGGAGGTGCTTTTCAACAAAGTCTCCTGGATGGGCACCACGGCGCGCAAGATGGTCCTGGATGCATGGGTATATCAGCAGATCCTTCACGAAGTGAAGCCGGACTTCATCATTGAAATTGGGAACGCCGAAGGGGGCAGTACGAAATTCTTGGCCAACATTCTGGACCTACTCGGCCGGGGCGAAGTTATCGCGGTGGACATCGACCATTCGCTTTTTCAGGTTGACCACCCGCGCGTTCACTTGATCACAGGTGACAGTTTGGCCCCGGAAACGGTGAGGCAAGTTGCGGAGATTGCGCGCGGCGGTCGTGGCCTGGTCATTCATGACGGGGACCACTCGCGCGAGCACGTTCTGCGCGACTTGCGCGCCTACGCACAATTCGTGGGTGTGGGCAGCTACCTCATTGTCGAGGATACGGTGATTGATCTCTTCCGCGCCGGCGACGGCTTGGGGAGTGTGGACGGCCCCTTGGCGGCGGTGGAGCAATTCGTACGCGAGGATTCGCGGTTCCAAATCGATGCCAGCCGCGAGTACTTCCTGATTACCTTCAATCCACGGGGTTACTTGAAGCGGGTGTCATGATTTCATCCTCCCAGTATCCAAGGTGACCGGTACCAATTTCTCCCCGGAGTATGCTGATACCCGAAAGCCCGAATCCCCATGAATTCGTATCGCATTTTGGTTGTCACCAATCTTTGGCCCACGGAAGCTGATCCGAGTTACGGCAGCTTCGTGAAGGCGCAAATGGAATCTCTCCGCCCGCTCGGGGTTGAGTTTGACGCCCTCTTCGTTAATGGCCGGGAATCCAAATGGAATTACCTGCGCGGTGTCAGCCAGGTTCGCAGGCAACTGCGGACGAAGCGATATGACTTGATCCACGCGCACTTTGGCCTTTCCGGTTGGGTGGCGCGCTTGCAATCTCGCGTGCCGGTGGTGGTGTCGTTCATGGGTGACGATGTTTTGGGCCGGCCCACACGTAGCGGGCGGATTACCCTTGCCGGGCATTTTCTGCGAATCTCCGGATTCATTCTGGCGCGCTTGGCCACCTCCGTGATTGTGAAATCGCGGCAAATGGCATCCATGCTGCGCATGCCCTCCGCACACATCATTCCCAACGGCGTTGACCTCGATTTATTCCGGCCCATGGAACAGGCGCAGGCGCGCGAAGTGCTGAGCCTCGACTCCGGGAAGAAGTTTGTACTCTTTCCCTACAACCCCAACGACGCCCGCAAGCGCTTTGATCTGATCCAGGCCGCCGTTTCCCTGGCGCGCAAACAGGTTCCCAGCTTGGAACTCCTGATCGCACGCGGCTTGCCTCAGGAACAGATTCCGCTCTATATGAACGCTGCCGATGTCCTGGTGATGGCTTCCCTGTTGGAAGGTTCACCCAATGCGGTCAAAGAAGCGATGGCGACAAACCTGCCGGTGATTACCGTCGACGTGGGAGACGCCGCCGAATTGATCGGTCCCACCGCAGGGTGCTACTTGGTCCGGCGTGAGGCAGCGGCGATGGCGGAGAAGATCATCGAAGTCTGCCGCCGCGGCGGGCGCACGAACGGTCGTGACTGGATTCAGAAACTTTCAATGGAGGCTGTGGCGGAACAGATCGTTAAAGTCTACGCGGCGACTTTGCGGCGATAGCCGGACTACTCAAGACGAAACTCGAAACTGGCTGCGATTTTCGATTGAACTGGTCAAACATCCACAGATCTCGCAGATAGAAAATCTGCGTCAGATGACTAATCTGCGAACGCGATCTTTGAATTTTGGCCTTCCCTCGTTTTGCAACTGTCGCTGTTTCGATTAAACTCACTCTTTGAACCGAGAAGTCCGGTTCCAATCTCTGCGATTTGGCGTGAGAATGTTTTTTCGGACTTCGGACACCGGACTTCGGACTTTCTAAAGAATGCCTACCGACCCAGAACTTACCAGCGCCGCTGAGCTCCTGCACGCGCACCTGCTGAAACGCCATTACTCTCAAGGATTGGTTCAGGGCCCCGACGCCGGCGTTCGTTTCCATCTGCGCCTCTGGAGATTTTTCAAGGCCGCACTGGCTTTTGTCCCTTGGAATGACAATTACGTTTTTATGCAATCGCAGGGCTATTGGATTTTGTCCAACTGGATGCTCCATGAAGCGACAGGAGAACCAAAATATCGCGCCCTCGCCCTGGAGAGCACTGAGGCGACGCTCCGGTTGCAGCAACCCGCAGGTTTCTGGCTGTACCCGCTGCCTGAGCGTAAGCATCTGATCGCCACCGTGGAGGGAGATTGGGGGGCGATTGGACTTCTCGCCACTCATGCCCGCGAACCGCGAAAAGAATTCCTCCAGGCGGCGGTTCGCTGGTACGATTACCTTGTGGGGAGGATCGGCTTTCAAGCCCACACGCCCGGAGAGGCTATAAACTACTTTGATAAGCCGCGGGGGAAAATCCCGAACAATTCTGTGGAGGCGGTATGGCTCTTTTTGCGGCTTTGGAAAGCCACGGGTGATGCGCGCTTCGTCGAGCACGTGGATGCCATGCTGGATTTCTTGACGAATGCGCAGCTTCCCACGGGGGAGTTGCCCTATATTGTGGACGGCCCGTTTGAGAAGGGCCGCACTCATTACCTCTGCTACCAGTACAATGCATTTCAATTTCTGAAGCTCGCCTGGGCAGCCGCCCTGCGCTCCGATCCCCGGACGCACTGCATCCTCGCGGCGCTCGCCGGCTTCCTTGCCAAAGGCGTTACCAAAGAAGGCGCGAGCCTTATTGATTGCTTTCACGCGAAGCCGGAGACGGATTACTTCACTGCCGTTCTGGCCGCGGCACTGCGGGAGGCACAAAAATTGCCAATTGCCGATTGCCGATTGCCGGTTTTGGCCAATCGTCAATCCTCAATCGTCAATCCTCAATCGGAAGCGCGGGAGCGAAGCGAGCGGTGTTATGCCCGCCTCCTCCAGCGGCAGAGGCCTGATGGAAGCTTTGCTTACACGACGGGTGACTTCGGCTTCTTGCGTGATGGCCGATCGTACCCACGGCCGCAGGTCATGACGCTGTTCCACCTGCTCTACCCGGCTTGTGGGAACGGATTTGAGGGGATTGAGTGATTTGGCCATCGGGTCATCGGGCCATTTTGGATTTTAGATTTTGGATTTTCGATTGAAACAATCCGAAATCGGTAATCTGGCTTGTCACTCGTCACTTGCAACTTTTCACTGCTTCTATGTGCGGCATTTGTGGAGTTTTCAATTTCGGTACAGGCGAGCCTGCTGATCCGGTTGCGCTGAAGCGCGCTACGGACGCGATGGCGCATCGTGGGCCGGATGACGAGGGCTTTCACTTGGACGGCGCGCTGGGCTTGGGGAACCGGCGCCTGAGCATCATTGACTTGCCGGGCGGCCACCAGCCCATCGCCAACGAGGACGAATCCGTTTGGATCACCTTCAACGGTGAGATCTATAACTACCGCGAACTGCGGCCGGATCTCCTCGCCCGAGGCCATCAGTTCCGGACGAACAGCGACACCGAAACCATTCTGCATCTTTACGAGGAGTATGACCTCAGCTTCCTTGACCACTTGCGTGGCATGTTCGCCTTTGCTATTTGGGATAGCCGCAAGCGGCGGCTGTTGCTGGCCCGCGATCGCCTGGGAGTGAAACCTCTCTTTTACCGATTAGAGCCGGGCCGATTGGCGTTTGCTTCGGAGTTGCGCACGCTGCGCGAATTACTGCCGCGGCCACCCGAAATCGACCCGCAATCGATTTACGACTTTTTTGGATTTCGTTACATCCCCGCACCACGGACCTTCTACCGAGGCGTGGAAAAGCTCCTACCCGGCCATTTCCTCGTCGCTGATCCGATGGGTGTGTACAGCCACGCTTATTGGGATATCCCCCCGGAAGAAGAAACGGCGAAGTCCCCCAAGGAAATTGCAGCCGAAGTCGTCGAGCAACTGCGTGAGTCAGTGCGATTGCGATTGATCGCCGACGTTCCCCTGGGAGTTTTCCTGAGCGGGGGAACAGATTCCAGCGCTGTCGTGGCCTTCATGGCCGAGCTCGGCGCGCGCCCACTGCGCACCTTTTCGGTGGGCTTTGATGAACCCGAATACAGCGAGTTGCCCTTCGCGCGTGCTGTGGCCCGCCGCTACGCCACGGAGCATCATGAACTCGTCGTCAGGCCGGAACACTGGCGTGACGAACTTCCCCGCTTGGTGGCGTTCCGGGATGAACCCATCGCCGAGCCCACCGACGTGGCGCTTTACCTGATTTCGCGGTTGGCCGCACAAAGCGTCAAGGTTGTGCTGGCCGGTGAAGGCGGCGACGAGTTGTTTGCCGGTTACCCTAAGTATGCCGCCGACCGGCTGGCGGGCCTGGTCTCAGCGTTGCCGCGGGGAGTCATCCACACCCTCATTCGCTGGCTGCCGTATCGGCAGCACCGGGTGAAAACTGCGCTCGACGCGCTCTCGATTCGTGATGAGGCGGAGCGTTCTGCGACGTGGTTTGCCTCCTTTTCGCGCGAGGAGCGGGAGAACCTCTTCGCCCCGGAATTTCTGGCGCAAGTCGACCCGGCGCATCCTGTCAGGGTCTTTGAAAGCTATCTCGAGAAAGTCCGCAATCGCTCGCCCCTCAAGCGGATGCTCTACGCCGATTTGAAGGTGTGGTTGCCGGATAACCTGCTCTTGCGCGGCGACCAGATGACCATGGCCGCATCGATTGAGGAACGTGGACCGTTCCTCGATCAGCGCCTGGTGGAGTTCGCCGCGCGGCTTCCCACCCGCCTGCTGACGCGCGGCTTTCGAACCAAGGCGTTGCTGAAGGACGCTCTCCGGCCGTATGTGTCGGAGGAGGCGCTGTTCCGGCGCAAGGTCGGATTTCGCGTGCCGGTAGGGGAATGGTTCAAAGGACCCTTAAGGTCCCTGGTTGCGGACTTGCTCCTTTCTCCTGAGGCCACGACGCGCGGGTATTTCAACGCCCGCAGCATGGAGAAATTTGTTCGCGAACACTTGGACGGCGTCCGCGACCGCCAAAAGCAACTTTGGGCTTTGGTGAATTTTGAATTGTGGTGCCGGCATGCCAAATGAAGGCCCCGCCGTCTTAATCATTGTCGAAAACTTGCCAGTCCCTATTGACCGCCGGGTATGGCAGGAAGCACGCACGTTGCGCGACGCTGGATATCGTGTTTCCATCATCTGCCCGAAAGGCTCCGGATTCCAAAAGAGTCGCGAAACCCTGGAAGGCATTGAGATTTACCGGCACTGGCTATGGGAGGCCTCCGGGCCGCTCGGCTATCTCCTGGAATATTCCTGGGCGCTGACGGCCCAATTCCTCCTTTCACTGCGGGTATACGCGCGAACACGCTTCCGTGTCCTCCAGGGGTGCAATCCGCCCGACACTATTTTTCTGATCGGGCTCTTCTTCAAACTTTTCGGCGTGCGATTCATCTTCGATCACCATGACTTGAATCCCGAGCTCTACGAGGCGAAGTTCCAGCGGCGCGGCTTCGGATACAAGCTGGTGTGCTGGGCTGAGCGGCTGACCTTCCGAACCGCGCATGTCTCCATTGCCACCAACGAGTCCTACCGGGAAGTGGCGATGGTTCGCGGAGGCATGAGTCGCGAGCGCACCTTCGTAGTGCGGAGTTGCCCGGACCTGGCCAGAATCCGAATACGCCCCCCGCAACCCGAGCTCAAGGAAGGCCGGCGCCATCTGGTCGTGTATCTCGGCGTCATGGGCCATCAGGATGGACTGGATCTATTGCTCGAGTCCATTGCGTTTATCACCAGGATGCGGAAGTGCGAAGACACTCTGTTTGTTCTGATCGGCTCAGGCCCCGAACTCCCGCATCTTAAAGTGCTGGCGAGCCAAAAGGGGCTCGACGCCCAAGTGAAATTCACCGGCAGGCTTCCCGACGAAGATGTCGCGGCCTACTTTTCGACCGCGGCGTTGGGCGTCGCCCCCGACCGGGCAACGCCCATGAACGACAAGTCAACGATGAATAAGATCCTGGAATACATGGCTTTCGGTCTGCCTGTGGTGCTTTACGACCTCACGGAAGGCCGGCGCTCGGCGGGTGACGCCGCCCTCTACGCGCGAAATGACGACCCGGAAGACTTCGCCCAGAAGGTCTTGAACTTGCTGGACTCGGAGAGCTTGCGCGCGGAACTGGGAGCACGCGGTCGAAAACGCATTGAGGAAAAGCTGAACTGGGACAACGAAAAGCGGGCCTTGCTCGAGGCTTACGCAGCAGCTCTGAGGGGCTAATCCCGGCTAGCTCGCGCCGCGGCCCACCAGAACGATGGGAATCGTCCTCAGCAGGATTTTCCAATCGAGCATCATTGACCAGTGGTCAATATATTCCAGGTCCAACTCCATCCAGCGCCGGAAGCTGAGTTTGCTCCGTCCCTCCAACGCCCATAGACAGGTCAATCCGGGTTGCATGCGTAAGCGGCGCCGCTGCCAGCGCTCGTACTTATCCACTTCCTCGGGAAGGGGCGGGCGGGGACCCACAAAGGACATATCTCCCTTAATGATATTGACGAGCTGAGGGAGTTCATCAAGGCTGAACTTGCGCATGAAGCGTCCGATCGGCGTGCAACGCGGATCATTCCTGATCTTGAACACAGGGCCGTCCACCTCGTTTAACGCCTCGAGCTCTTCTCGAATCAGGTCGGCGTCCGCCCGCATCGACCGGAATTTGTAGAGAGTAAATCTTCGCCCGCCCAGGCCACAGCGCGTTTGGGCGAAGAAGATGGACCCGCGCGAAGTGAGTTTAACCAGCGCTGCCAGGATCAGGAGGAGCGGGGAAAGCGCCACCAGCGCGATGAGGGCCATGATGAAATCAAGGCCCCGTTTTAGCAACAGGAATTCGTCGTCGGGCGTAGGGGAAAAAGTCAGCAGGGGCTTTGAGCCCAGGCGCTCCAGATAAACTTTGGAGATGACCTGGGGAAAAAAGCTGAGCAGAACGCGCGTCTTGACCCCCTCTTCTTCACAGACAAGAAAAGTGTCTCCGAGCTTTTCCAAGTCCACCTTGGCCACTACAAAGATAACTTCATCAATGACATGGCGGCGCAACAAATCCGGGAGTTCCGGGAGGGTAAAGGCGGGATATGACTTGGTGAGACCCTGCCAGGACGACGCTGCCCCTGCCGGTCCAGCCCCGGTGTGAACGAATCCGAACAAGCGCATGCCGCGGCTTTCATTGGCTTCTAGCGTGTGCGCAATATCCGCCATTTCGAGCCCTTCACCCACCAGGAGGAAGGTCCGAAGACCGGACACGCTTCGACGCAAAGGCGCAGCGAAAGCGCGAGCCACCAGCCGGAAGCAGACCATCATCAAGAGATCGATCAGCGCATAGATTCCTAGCAGCAGCCGGCTGATGTACTCGAACTTGACGACGGAAATTACGGCGAAAAGGAGAACCGTGGCGGCAAGCCCGACCTTGAGGGGATCCGCGAAGGCGCGGCGCAGATCCTCCTCGTGGACCTCGCGGTAGATTCCCGCCACCACCCCGGCGCCGATCCACAAAGCCACGATCAGGGGAACAATCCAGGGATAATTCGAAATCGGGAAGAATTGCCGCGCCCCAGGGAGGTGGGCACGGAGTGCGTGCGCCAGCCCGAAGCTGGCCAAGACCGAGAGGAAATCTGCGAATAGATAAAGGAGCCCGATCAGCCGGTTATGGCGTGCAAACATGGAGCGGTACCTTGCCCTGGAGGGCAAAACATATCTTAGCAGAAACTCTGGTGGGTGCGGCGGTGCTGCGTGGTGTTGCGGCGCCGTGCGGAGCCGTGGCCGGCCCCCGGCATCGCTGCGCAGTGTAACACGAGCCAACCAGCGCTCCCCGAATGGACGGCAGCGTTATGGTACACTCGCGCTCTCCGGGGCCTTTTCCTTGATCTGTCTTGCAGGTGGGTATTTCGAAATGTGGTGGCCGATAAAAATCTTTCTCGTGCTCGGAGTTCTGCTGCTCGGGCAGAGCGCCTGGGCTTTCGTCGATGGGTTGCGCTTTCTCAGTTTAGTCCGGAGGAGGAGAAGTAGCCCGCGGGGAAGCTGGACGCCATCCGCTGCCGTGGTGATTCCCTGCAAGGGGGTGGATGCGGGATTTGATGAAAACCTCGACCGGTTCCTGAATCAAGACTACCCGGACTATCAGGTTGTTTTTGTTGTCGCAACTGCGGGGGACCTAGCTTATCAACACCTGCACGAACGGCTGGAGTCGCCGGTTGCGTCCGGCGTAATCCGCAAACCCCGAACGTCACTGGTTGTGGCGGGGGTCTCAGAGGGGCGAGGAGAAAAGGTCAACAATCTGCTGCGCGGAATCCAGGCCGTGGATCAGGCCGCCCAGGCGTTGGTCTTTGCGGATATCGATATGGCTCCCTCCCCGGATTGGCTGCGTTCATTGGTGGCGCCGCTCGCCAACCCTCAAATCACGGTCAGCACAGGCTTTCGGTGGTATCTGCCGGGCGAGGGCTTTGTCTCGCGGCTGCGCGCAACGTGGGATACCTCGATCGCCACCATGATGGGCGACCATGATCACAACTTCGCTTGGGGTGGGTCGATGGCGATCCGCGCCGCTGATTTTCACAAACTGGGGATTGCGGAACGATATTGGGCTAACACCGTGAGTGACGACTACGCCGTGACGCGCGCGGTCCGCGAGGCGGGTGGAAAGATCGCATTTGAGCCCCGGTGCCTGGTGGCATCACGGGAAGAATCGAGTCTGAGGGAATTTCTCCGCTGGTCGACTCGCCAAATCATCATCACGCGGGTTTACGCGGCACACCTGTGGAAGTTGGGACTCGCTACATACCTCTTCTACTGCGGGACTCTCTCACTGGGATTGATCGTGATGGCAATGCCAGGCGCTACGGCGTTCCACCGCCTCGCGGTGGCTGTCACCTTGTTAGCGATTCTTTTGCTCGGGGCGGGCAAAGGCTATATCCGCTCCCTCGTCGCGCGGGAGCTCTTTGCCACGGAAATCGGCAGCCGGACTTCCTGCTATTGGCAGTTATCGCCGCTGGTTCCGTGGGTCATGGTTTTGAATTTCGTAGTGGCCGGATTTACGCGGCGAATCGAGTGGCGGGGGACTGAATACGAGCTGGTTTCGCGAGACAAAGTCCGCGTGTTGGGGCGAAGCGGGGGCTGAAAGTGTCGCCGCCTAGCGCTTGCCGCGCGGAGGCCGGGTGGCGTGCCGGGAAATATATCGGGCAGGAGCAGCGGCACGCTTTTTCTTGCGGGGTTCCGCGGCTCCTTCGGGCTCCGAGGGTATTTCTACCAGCGCCGGGTCCAGGGCGGCGGGCGCAGCCTTTGCCAGTACCTGATCAAGTAATGCCGCGCGAGGGCCCGACCTCTTTTTGGGCGGGACCGTGGCGTTCTTGTAAGGATGTTCGCTATGGCAGGTCTGGCAAACGACTTTCACCACATTGCCTTCCACCATGCTCGCCACCGCATGATTCAGCAGCAGTTTACAACGCGGACAATAGTCGTCGATTTCATCACCCAGGCGTAACAGCGGAGCGGACATTGGACGGGCCTCAGCAGGTGCTCATTCTTTCTCGACTGAAACGCAAACGCCGCCATTATAGCGCGAGCGCCGCAAAAACGAAACCGTCCGGCCGCGATTTGACACCCCCCTGCAATTGCAGTTATTCTGGGTTATAAGCTTGGGGTGCGGGGGCGTTTCTGTGAGGGCGTTGAGTTAGAACCCCGAAATGACCGCGGTGCGAAGCTCCCTTCGCGAGCAAACGGAACTGTATCATGATGATTTCTATATTAACTGCCTTAGACAGGACGGCACGCGAAGCGCTTCGGCTGATCACGCTGCCCCTTATTCAGGCTCCGGAAGAAGCGCTGATGGGCGGGCAGGCGGTCATCGAAGGGGTGATGATGCGCTCGCCGCACTCTTATGCTGTGGCGGTGCGGCAGCCCAGTGGCTCGCTGGCGGTGACGCAAGCGTACCTGGACCGGCCTGCGGAAAGGCACCCTTGGCTGAAGTACCCCATCTTGCGTGGACTGGGGGTGCTGGGACAGGCGCTGGCGCTGGGAATACGCGCGCTGCGTTACTCCGCCGAGCAGGCGCTGGAGGAACCGGAAGTGGCGGGAGCGGAGGCCGCAAAACCCAAGAAGGCCGTGGAACTGAGTGGTTGGATGCTGGCTGCCAATGTCGTTTTCTCTCTGGCTTTTTTCATTGTTCTTTACAAGCTAGTGCCGCTTTATCTAGCCACGGGCATAACGCATCGGTACCTGCAAACCGACAATAACGTGACATTCAATTTGCTGGACGGGACAATTCGCATCGTCTTGTTCCTGGGCTTTCTGCTCTTGATTGCGCAATGGAAGGAAATCCAGCGAGTGTTTGAGTATCACGGCGCCGAACACAAGGTGGTGTGGGCTTTTGAAAAGCGGGGCCCGATTGATGTGGCCACGGCGCGCACTTGCACACGTTTTCATCCCCGTTGTGGGACCAGCTTTCTTCTGGTCGTGATGGGCATTGCCATGGTGCTCTACATGTTTCTGCCCTTTCATTCTTTTTGGCTGCGATTCCTGGGGCGGATCGCCCTGCTGCCCGTGATTGCCGGCATTTCCTACGAGTTCATCCGCTTTGCCGCGAAGTCGAAAGGAAGGCTGTGGAAATGGGCATCGCAGCCCGGCCTCTGGCTTCAGCGCGTCACCACTCGCGAGCCTGACGACCGCCAACTGGAAACCGCAATCAAGGCCTTGGAAACGGCCATGACGCTCGAGCAGAATCGCGGCGGCGAACTGATTGTGGCGTAAATCAGTAGACGGCATACGGTAGACAGGAGAGCTTGATATTATGTGTCCCTGTATGCCGTATGCCGAATCCTGAATTCTCTTTTTTTATGCATTACCTGGACAAGCTTGCAGAATTCGAAGCGAGGTACGAGGGACTGACGGAGCAACTCGGCAAGGCCGAGGTGTTGGCCGATCCCAACGTCTATCAGAAAACGGCCAAGGCCCGCGCGGACCTTACGGAGATTGTGGAGAAATTTCAGGAGTGGAAGTCAATTAGCAAGTCCGTCATGGAAACGAAAACACTGGTGGACGAGTCTTCTGCCGACCCGGAAATGAAAGTCATGGCGCATGAGGAACTCATGGAACTGGAGAAGCGCCAGGAGAAGATTGAACAGGAATTGAACGTCCTGCTCCTTCCCCGGGATCCCAACGACGAGAAGAACGTGGTGCTGGAAATCCGGGCCGGCACAGGGGGCGATGAAGCCTCGTTGTTTGCCCAGGAAATCTTCCGCATGTACACGCGCTACGCTGAGTCGCAACGCTGGCGCGTGGAAGTGCTCTCCACCAGCGTGTCGGGAGTGGGCGGCCTCAAGGAGGTCATTGCGCTGGTGGAAGGGCAGAAGGTCTACAGCAAGCTCAAATATGAAAGCGGCGTCCACCGCGTGCAGCGCGTTCCGGAAACCGAGCAGCAGGGGCGCATTCACACCTCGGCCATCACCGTGGCGGTGCTGCCGGAAGCGGACGAAGTGGAAATCCAAATCGATCCCAAGGACATCCGCATTGACACCTTTTGCTCCTCGGGGCCGGGCGGACAGTCGGTGAATACCACCTATTCTGCCGTGCGCATCACGCACCTGCCGACGGGCATGATCGTCTCCTGTCAGGATGAGAAGTCGCAGATCAAGAATCGCGCCAAGGCAATAAGGGTCCTTCGCTCGCGGCTCTATGAACTGGAGTTGCAGAACCAGCAGAAGCAAATCATCGAGGAGCGCCGCTCCATGATCGGCTCGGGCGACCGCAGCGAGAAAATCCGGACTTACAACTACCCTCAGAATCGCGTGACGGATCATCGCATCGGGCTGACCCTGCATCAGCTCGACCGGATTATCGAAGGTAAATTAGACGACATCATCGACGCGCTCATTGCGTACTACCAGGCAGAGAAAATGAAGCAACCTCCTCCGCGCGAGCCGGGCGAGGAGGAACCGCCCTCTGCCCTGGCCGGCTAAGCATCTAATGACGATTGACGATGGACGATTGTCGATTGAACCAAAGGATACCTTCAGTCCTTGGTTTTCAGTAAAGGCCTTTACCAACTACTGATGACTGGCAACTGACGACGTTCAATCGGCAATCGAAAATCGAAAATCGGCAATACAGATGCAGCTCCGCGCCACACTCCGGCAAGGACTCCAGACCCTTCTCGCCCATCAGGTGCCCTCCGCGCAACTGGCCGCAGAACTGCTGCTGATGCACGTTCTGGGGCGCGACCGCGCCTACCTGCACACCCACACGGAGGAGGTGGTGCCCCCAGAAGTCCTCCAGCGCTACTCCCAACTGATCGCGGAACGAACCACGGGCAAACCCACCCAATACATCACCGGCCATCAAGAATTTTGGGGGCTGGATTTTGAGGTGACGCCGGACGTACTGATCCCGCGGCCGGAGACGGAGCATATGGTGGAATGTGTGCTCGATCTGGCGCGCCGGCAGGGCCACGCGAAGGACGCGCGCTTGCGGATTGTGGACGTGGGCACAGGGTCGGGATGTATCGCCTTGGCGCTAGCATCAGAATTCCCGCGCGCGATTTTGTTCGGCGCGGATATTTCGCGCCCCGCCCTGGTGGTGGCTTCGCGCAACGCCGTACGTGTCGGCATGCCGGAACGCGTCAAGTTTCTGGAAAGCGATCTGCTGAAGCGGCTGCTGGAACCTGACTTTGCGGGAACATTTGATTTCGTCCTCTCCAATCCTCCCTACGTCGGCAAGCACGAAGTTGACAAGGTTCAGCGTGAAGTGCGCGATTTCGAGCCGCGCCTCGCCTGGGGCGGCGATCTCGAGCGCGGCGAGGAAGTCTACGCTCGCCTGTTCCCACAAGCGCTCCAGGTCCTGAAGCCAGGCGGGCACGTGGTAGTGGAAATCGGTTACAACATGCGCGAGCGCGTGCTGGCGTTGCTGGGTGAGGAATGGAGCGAAATCGAAGTGTGCCCCGACCTCGCGGGAATACCGCGCGTGGTTAGCGCGAGAAAGCGGGAAGGGGCTGAGGCCTAAAGGTTGGGGACTGAGGAAACTGGTAGGGACGCTCAGGCATTAACAGTATATGGCTGTTGCCGCAGGAGGCAGAAACGCGCATACTTCGTCCCGGAGGTTCACCATGAAACTTCGGATGGTGATCATCGCGCGCGCTCTGGCGCTGCTGTGGGCCGGATTCTGGGCATTTTTCTTCCTAGCAGAGGCGCGGGCGTTTAAAACGCCTGCTCGTGTGACGCTGTTCTGGGCGGGCATAGGCCTTCTTTTCCTGATCCTGGCACTGGTGCCGTGGGGCTGGGAACGCGGGGGAGGCGCTCTGCTCGCGGTAGCCGGATTATTGATCGGAGTGGCCTATGCGATCTGGGCGCCGCCGCGACTGCCTTTCTCCAGTCGCGTGATCACAAATCTCGTTCTCGGTGGGCCACCGCTCGCGGCCGGGATTGTTTTTTTGATGCATCATCGCGCCGTTGCCGCCCGAACTTGAGGCCCACGATAGTCGACGACGAGGCCGCTCAAATCCGACCGTGATCCGGAAGGCTGACAGAAGGGTATGAGGGTCCCGGGCGTCTGCTGTCACTTGGGGGGAGGAATATCCCACGCGAGAGATCCATGGAGAAGTGGTCCCGGCTGTACGCCGTATTTCCCCAGCCCCTAGCCCCCAGCACCCAGTCCCCTGCAAATTTCTTACTACCATGCTCCGCCAAATTCTCCACGTCGACATGGACGCTTTCTTCGTTTCGGTGGAGGAGCTTGAAGATCCTTCGCTCAAAGGCAAGGCTGTGATTGTTGGCGCTGACCCGGATGGCCGCGGCGTGGTGGCGGCGGCGAGTTATGAGGCTCGCAAGTTCGGCGTGCATTCGGCCATGCCGATCGGCACGGCTAAGAAGCTCTGTCCGCACGCGATTTTCCTGCGCGGCCAGCATCACAAGTACGGCGAGTATTCGCGCCAGATCCACCGGATCTTCGAAGAATTCACGCCCGTAGTCGAGATGGTTTCAATCGATGAGGCGTATCTTGACCTTACCGGCTGCGAGCGGCTGTACGGTTCGGCGTTTCGTGGCGCCGACCGGTTGATCCGCACCATCAAGGAACGGACAGATCTGAATTGCTCGGTCGGCCTTTCAACTTCTCACCTCGTTTCCAAAATCGCCTCGGACCAGGCGAAACCCCATGGGCTCCTTTACGTTCTGCCGGGTTGCGAAGCGAGGTTTCTTGCGCCGCTGCCCATCCGTCGCATGCCGGGCATCGGAAAGGTGACGGAGCCGGAGCTGCGCTCGCTCGGAATCGTGACCATTGGCGACCTGCAACAGATGGGGCAGGAAAAGCTGCGGGAGCGGTTCGGGAAATTCGGCGAATGGCTCTACACCAAATCCTGCGGCCTGGATATCGAAGCCTACCAGTACGAAGAGGAGCCCAAGTCGATCAGCCATGAGACCACCTTCGACACGGACATCAACGACCCGGAGGAAGTCGAGCGAACGCTCTCGTATTTGGCGCAACTCGTGGCCCGGCGCCTGCGTGACCACGGCCTTTTCGCACGCACCGTGGGGCTGAAGCTGCGCTTTGCCCCATTCAAAACCCTGACGCGGGATGCGACGCTGGATGAACCTACCAATCTCGATTCCGTCATTTTCTCCAACGTGCTGCGACTGCTTGCGAACGCCTGGAACGGCAAACAGAAGATTCGGTTGGTGGGAGTGCGCTCGTCGAATCTGGAGCGCGCCGTGTTCCAGCGCAGCCTGATTGACGCGGCCCAACACGAGAAGCTTGATAAAGTGCTCAAGGCGGCTGACAAGGTTCGGGAGAAGTTCGGATTTGATGCGGTACAATTGGCGCGCTCCGTCGAGACGGGCGACAAGCCGGCCCGCAAGTCGCGGAAGTTCTTGGGGCGGGAGTAGCTGGCGCCGTACCGAACTATTGATAAATCTAAAGCTGCAGTTTAGATTTGTCAATTAAGGATAGCCAAGGACGATAGCCTGATGACAACGCGGAAAGCCTGCGGCGGAAAAGCTACACCCACACTCCGTGCGCTCCGTGGTGAGCCGCATTGTTCACGAGGTGTTTAAGAGTTGGCGTTCTGCAAGCCAGGCTAATCGGAGCGAGGAAACCATGAAAACCGCCTACCTCGACATTGAGACCAGCTACGACGGGACATTCACCGATCAGCGGCTGTTCAAGGACCACAAGCATCACCGGATTACGGTCATCGGTGTAAGAATTCTGGACGGGGAGAGCGACGCTTTCATCCAACTGGTGGGGACGGAGGCGACGCGGGCCAACTTGATGTTGGTGCTCAAAGGGGTGGAGCGACTGGTGACGTACAACGGGCGGTCGATTCCCGACAAGGTGAAGGGTTATGTGGGGTTCGACTTCCCGGTGATCGCAGCTCAACTGGGAGTTGTGCTCGACCAGGAGTTCGCGCACGTGGACCTGTGTCCGGAATGTTGGCGGAAAGGCCTCTGGGGCGGGCTGAAGGTGGTGGAGCAGAGCCTGGGGCTTAAGCGCAAACTCCCGGGCAAAGATGGCAAATGGGCCGACGAAATGTGGAAGAAATACGAGACGACCCGGGACGAGCGCCTCAAGAATGAAGTGCTCGCCTACAACCAGGAAGACGTCATGATGCTGCGCTGCATCGAAGAGGCTTTGCAGAAAAGATAGCCGCGATGCGTGGTTCCTACTTCACCCGCCATGCCCCCGTTTCCTGCTTGCATTCGCACCCGAGCGGGGATAAAAATAACTTCGACCATCATGGCACCCCCACGCGACCCCGCCGAGTTCCGATGCACGCGCCATCTTGAATTACTGGCCTTACGCCAGGGGCGCCGGTTTATCGCCGGTTGCGATGAGGTCGGGCGCGGGGCGCTGCTGGGGCCGCTTTATGCCGCCGCGGTTATCCTCGACCCCGCGAAGTCGATCTCCGGCATCGACGATTCCAAAAAACTCACGGCGCAACAACGCGAGTCGCTGGCAGAAAAAATCCGCGCGAAAGCTCTGGCGTGGCAAGTGGTGGCGGTCACCGCCGAGGAAGTGGACGCGCTGAATGTTTACGAAGCTTCACGGCAAGGCATGCTGCGGGCGCTCAAAGCTCTCATTCCCGCGCCCGATTACATTCTCACGGACGCCATGCCACTGCGCGAAGGCGGCCAGGACTTTTGCATTCCCCACCGCGCCATCATTCACGGCGACTCGCGTTCGGTTTCCATTGCCGCCGCGTCGATTCTGGCCAAGGTGGCGCGTGACGAGCACCTGACCAAACTTGACGGCCTGTTTCCGCAATACGGCCTCGCCAAGAACAAAGGGTACGGCACACGCGATCACCTGAATGCGCTCGCCCGCTTCGGTCCCTGCTCCGAGCACCGGAGGACCTACCAACCGGTAAAGGACTGCCTGCTGCCGCTATTTCCCCTGGTGGCGTCCGCATAACTTGCCGTCACGTGGCCGCAAGCGGCAGAGGGCAGATCCCAAGTAAACCATTTTGGGTGCGGGGAAGTCGCAAACTCCCCAGAAAACGGGTCGGCGCCCGCCGGCCATTACCACAGTTGGAGCGCCAGCTTGATGCCTTGCTCGATGCTTTGGAGGGTTTCGTCCGTCAGCCGGCCTAAAGGGGGGTAGAGCAGGAGGGCTTTCTCAAGCGTGGTCACCTGATCGCATTTTGCCCAGGTATCGCGGCTGAGGCCACCCTCGCCGGGTTTCACCTGAACCCGCAGCGAAAATCTCGGATGCGCGACGGTGGTCATAGGTACCACGCAAACGTCGAGGGCGTGACGGTTCAGGGCGTCGGCGGAGATCACGAGTGCCGGGCGCTGCTTGTCCAGACGGACAAGGTAAACTTCACCGCGCCGGGGGAACCACCCGCTGGGTGGAGTGCGCGGCATCACTCACCGTCCCTGGTGATGGATCGGCGGCTGGCCGCCGCGAAAGCCCGCGACTCGGCTGGTTCCGTCTTCCCGGTGACCGCAAAAAACTCCGCGGCCTCCCTTTCCAAGACTTCATACTGCTCCTCAAGGATCGCCCGGCGGATCAATTCATTCACGCGTTCGCTCCGGGAACGACTGGAACGCGTCCGCTGAAGGTAGTCGAGGATGGAACGGTCCACCGTAAAACTCTTAGAGAACCTCGTAGCTTTACTCATGTCTTTTATAGTGCCGAACAGAGCGTCTCTTGTCAATCCTCGGAGACCGACCGCGATACGGGTTTTAAGTTTTGTCAGTCCTCAAAGGGGTCGTAACGCGGGCAGCCTGCCCCGATAATTCGGGGTCCCGCCCGCCGTCGCGGGAGCCTCCCGCTCCCGCCCGGAGTTCCTGCATTTCGGATGGGCACGTGCCCCAAACCGGAACCTCAGCGACGGCCCCGCAGACCAGGGGAGTTATCGCCTGAAAGTATGGTCGCTGCGCTCAACTTACTACCAGAGCCAACGGTAAACCGCAATGGTCAGGGCGCTCAGAAGCACCAGATGAAGACGCCAGTCGTAAATCCCGCTGAAGGGGTCCAAGGCGCCTTCCCAATTGATGGTGATTTTCTCCAGTCCTGCGGGCTCCGATTTCTTGGCAAATGCCGAAACTGCGAACAGAACCAAGGTAATCGCAACCGTTCCCCAAAGGCCCCGATAGGTGTAATTCAAGGTCAATTTTGTGTGCAGCCAGGGAAACCACTTAATTCCCGCTGCGGCCGGCATCAACTGATCGGCCACGAAAATCGTCGCCAAGGCAAGGCCCGTGATCACGGAGGCAAGCGCGCCCTGCACCGTAATGCGCTTACTGATGATTCCGAAGACGATGGCCGGCGTTATCGGCATCACCAGATATATCGAGATGGTTTGAAGGTATTTGTAGAGGCCGTCAGGGGTAGTGTAGACGAGATAGGCGGCGACAACGCCCAGCCCGGCCGCCGCGGCAATCGCCACGCGGCCCAGAAGGACCTGTAATCTCTCGCTCGAGTGCGGCCGGTAGTGCAATACGAAATCCCGCACCACCAAAGTTGAGACCGAGTTCATGACCGAGAGGTTGGAGCCAATCAGCGACGCCAGAAGGGCGGCCAGGACCAGACCTCGAATCCCAACCGGTAACAGTTCGTTCAAGAGCGTGACGAAGGTGGTCTTGGATTCTCGGCCGGGAAATAAAACGGCTGCGATCACACCCGGCACCGCGAAAATGAACACCGGCGCAAACTTCAAAAGCGTGGCGAACATTGATCCCCACCGGGCTTGCTGCAAGTCTCGCGCACCCAGCACGCGCTGGACATTCACCTGATCCATTCCCCAGTAAAAAATGCCTCCATAGAATGCGCCGGCGATGATTCCCCAGAAGGGGTAGTTAGGATCGTCGTAGGGCTTGGCGATTCTCATGGCGGCAGGCAAGGTGGCCACCAGCGTGTGCCATCCTCCCACTCGGTGCAGTCCGATCAGGAGCATCAATCCGCAGCCCAGGATCATGATCGCAGCCTGAATGGAGTCGGTGTATGCCACCGCCGTAAACCCGCCAATGATGGTGATAGTGGCGATAACGAGCCCCGTCAGCGCGACCACCGGCATCACCCTCCATCCCAGCAAACCGTGCAGAACCAGCGCGCCGGCGTAAAGGTGAAAAGCCATTTTCGTCATGATGCATATTGCCAACATCAAGCCGGAGAAAAACGTCCGGGCCGTGCGGTTGTAACGCATCTCAAGAAACTCAGGAATCGTGAAGACCTGAGTGCGGATGTAGTAGGGGAACAGGATCGAGCAGGCAAAGCCCATGCAGATTGCGGTGGTGAGCTCAACCGTTCCTGCACACAGCCCGTAGCGATTCGCATCACCCGATAGTCCGACGAGATGCTCCGCCCCGATGTTGGTGGCGAACAAGGAAGCGCCGATAACCGGCCAAGTGAGTTGCCGTCCTGCCAGGAAGAAACCTACGCTGCTCTCGCTGGCGTGGGCGCGCGCGGCAAGACGTAAACCAATGAAGATACTCCCGCCCAAACCAAGCAAGCATACGATCCAATCGAGCAGCGAAAGTGAAAAGGCCATTCTGAGTCCCTCAACGGTCCCTTACTATACCAAACGGATCGTGTGGCATTAAACGTTACGAGGATGCGCCGTTGACACGTTCCGTCTGGGTACTTAGAATGCCGCTAAAATTAAAAGCGAAAGCGTGAAACACGATGGAAAGGATGACCTCTCTCGAGCGGACGATGGCCGTGCTGGATCACAAGATTCCCGATCGCGTGCCCGTGGCGCTGCATAACTATTTGATGGCGGCCCGCATGGTGGGAGCTGATTTCGGAGAGGTGCTGCGTTCCGGGGAGATGCTTGCCGAGGCGCAGCTCGCAGCCTGGAGGGAATTTGGCCACGATGTAATCATGCACGAAAATGGCGTCTGTGCGGAAGCGGAAGCGCTCGGGTGCGAAATCCTCTATTCGCGCGATGGCCCTCCGCATGTGAGGGAGCCGATTCTAAAATCAATTGACGACGTGGCCAAACTCCAAATTCCCGATCCTGAAAAAACCTTTCCTTTGAATGAACTCTTGACGGCGACACGCATATTAGTAAAGGAAACCCAGGGCAGGGTGTTCATCATGGGCCGCGCCGACCAAGGTCCGGTTGCTTTGGCTTTAGCCCTCTGCGGGCCTGAGAACTTCTTGCTTGCTGCGGGCGATCGCAGGCTGCGACCCAAGATTTTAGAGTTGCTGTCTTTAACCTCTCGCATGAATGTCGCATTCGGTGAGGCCCAGCGTCGCGCCGGGGCACACGGCAGCAGCATCGGCGCCGTTGGCAGCAGCCTCATTTCGCCCCAAATGTACGATGAGCTTGAGCTGCCGGGAAACCAGCGCTTCTGCAATGCCATGCGGGCGGTTGGGTGCCGGAGTTTTGTCCATTCGTGCGGCAACGAGACGAGAATGCTACCCCATCTGGTTGCCAGCGGCGCCGACTGCCTGGAACTCGATCCGTTGACAGACCCACAAGTTTGCAAGAGTTCCACGCAGGGAAAGATAAGTGTCTTAGGCATGCTCGATCCCCGCGGCGTGCTCCGCCGCGGAGACGTAGAGGAAGTCGTGCGCCACACCCTGGACATCATGCGGATTATGGCGCCCCAGGGCGGGTTCTTGATGGGGCCGGGATGCTGCCTTCCCCCTGATACTCCACTGGCATCGATCCACAGCGTGATGGAGTGCGCCAAAGGAGCGGGCGTCTATAGTGCCGATGGCTCTTTGCCAGTTTGTCGCCGGTGCTGACCCAGAGGGGAATGCAGTCCCGCGGCGCACCAATACCAGTTCGGTACCTTCGAACTCTCGGCACTCCTGGACTTCATTAAGTACCACCGCAGCCCACGTGGCTTGGGTCCCTGCATTAGGCCCAAACGAGCCCCAGACCGCCGTTCTGACCCAGACTCACTTTTCTCCTGAAACCCTGCGGTCCATCCCCTTGCTTCCCGCTGGTGACTTTGTCTCCTGGTGATGGTTTCTTTCGGCTTCCCGGCGTGGCGGTTCGCGAATCACCCCCGGCGGCGGGCCGGGAAATTGACCGCTCCCCAACACACTTTCCTACCGATAGGAAATTCAGGCGCCCATCTGCAAATATTCATGCCCTCAACCGGCCCTGGGGGCGCGCCGCACGGCCGATGGCCGCCAACGTGCTAGCCTATTTTATGGAGAACCGCGCGTGGTGAATTCACGCACCGGAAAGAACGGGGCGAAATTCGCACCCGAAAAATGGGGTTGTCGTTGTCCGTATGCAACCACAGGCAGCAGGCGGCAGGCAGAAAGTCCGGCAGGGAGGAGTGACCGAAAAAAAAGATGTTAATTTATGACGTTGGAAGCCGGAATGTATATGAAAACAATAGAAATATGGGCATTATGCCCGGAGAAAAGTCGGACATTTACGTCGATACGACATACATTTTGCAGAAATCTGCGGATTTTGATGGACAATTTTGCCTGAACTGCGCCTTCGCGACGTGTTTCTTGCGCCGATTTGCGGCGACCGGTGGAGCAGCGGTTAGTGGCTAGTGGTCAGGGGCTAGTGACAAAAGGAGAAGGAAGTAGGTGTCAGATGCCAGGGTGTCAGGATCTAGGATTTGGGATCTAGCTCCTGGTCCCGAACCCCTAACCCCTAACCCCTGACCCCTAACCCCTAACCCCTAACCCGTATCCCGAGTCCCGAGTCCGGTGCTATACTTCCTGCTTGCCGAAATGCCCATCTTATTGAGGACCTCATGGCTTCCATACTGATCAAGGGCGGCCGCGTTCTGTCGCCTGAAGACAATCTCGACGGGGCAATGGATGTTCGTATTGAAGATGGCGTGATTCGCGAAATCGGCCCGAACCTCGAGGGCGGAGCGGATGAAACGCTCGGCGCGCGCGGGAACGTGGTGGCGCCGGGTTTTGTTGACATCCACGTACATTTGCGGGAGCCCGGAGGCGAGGCATCGGAAACGCTCCAAACGGGCTTGGCCGCCGCGGTGGCGGGAGGCTTTACTGCCGTCGCGAGCATGCCCAACACCAAGCCCGTCATCGATCAACCCGCGTTGGTGGCTGCGCAAATCGAGAAAGCACGCCGCCTGGGCCTGGCGCGGGTGTTTCCGGTGGCGGCCGTGTCCATGGCGAGTCAGGGAGAGTCGCTTACCGATTTTGCGGCGCTGTTGGCGGCGGGCGCGGTGGCCTTTTCCGACGACGGACGTCCGGTGAAAACGGCCGGCCTGCTGCGGCGCGCGCTCGAGCGCAGCCGGGACCTGGGCGTGCCCATCACTGACCACTGCGAAGACCCCAGCCTGAGCGCGAGCGGCGTGATCAACGAAGGCCCCGTGGCCGAAAAGCTCGGCGTGCGCGGGATTCCCAACTCGTCTGAGGACGTGTGCATGGCGCGCGACCTGGTGATGGCGGAAGCTACCGGGGGGCATTTGCACATCGCGCATCTTTCCACCGCGCGCTCTCTCGACATGGTGCGGCAAGCCAAACGCCGCGGCGTGCGTGTGACCTGTGAAGTCACACCTCACCACTTCGCGTTCACGGACGAAGCAGTGCTGGCGCACGGCGCCAACGCCAAGATGAATCCTCCCTTGCGTAGCGCCGCGGATGTGGAAGCGATTCGGGCCGGTATTGCCGACGGCACCGTTGACGCCATCGCCACGGACCACGCTCCCCACGCGCCGGATTTGAAAGCGAAGCCCCTCGGCGCCGGCGCGCCCTTTGGCATCATCGGGCTGGAGACAGCGCTGGGCCTGGCGCTCACCGAACTCGTCCATACGGGGTTGATCTCACTGTGGCACGTGATTTCACTGCTGAGCGCCAACCCCGCGCGCATCATCAATCAACCGCTCGGCCGATTACAGATCGGCGGAGCGGCTGACCTCACCCTCTTCGATCCGGATCTTGTCTGGACTTACCACGCGGCCGAAGGCCGCTCGAAGAGCCGCAACACTCCCTTCGACGGCCGCACCTTCCGCGGCGCCGTCACTGCCACCATCGTTGCCGGCAGCATCGTGTATCGTCGCGGCTAGGATCGGGTGATCGGGTGATCCGGTGATCCGGAGATCGGGTGAACAAGAGCCCATTCGATCCGAATCTTTCTTTTTTCACCCCATCACCAGATCGTCCTACCCCGACGGGTTGAAAGGGCACTTCCTGCATACTGCCTGCTGCTTACTGCCTTTTGCTTACTGTTATCTCAGGGGATGCGCGGCGGCAGGTCGAGCACCTTGAATCCGGCAGGGGTTTTGGCGACGCGGAATTCGAAGCTTGAGCGCGGGCCGATCTTGAGAGGCTCGAAATCTGAGGTCTGGAACGACACTTGAAACAGCAGCGCGCCTTGCGCGTCGGCACTTGGCTTGCTCTCCACCTTTACCGGCAGCAAACATTGTCCGCGCATCACGGTGCAATAGTTCTCCAGGAAGGCCGCCTTCTGGCCACGGTTGGCTGCAACCGATCCCGCGCCTGGGATTTCAACGTTAACATCCACATAGTATGCGGCTGCCGCGTAGCCTTTCAACGACAGTACCGAGAGGAAGTCGAACAGCGTTCTCGTCGCCAGACCCGCATCGTTCAGCCCCTTGATGGGGGCTGCGACCTCCTGCGTCATCCACTTGGCTGCCTCCTCAAAATTCGCTCCGTCGAAGGCGTAGGCTTCACAGAAGTCATATCCGAAATCATTGGCGTATGAGCAGAACAGCAGCACGCCGTTGGGGAAGTGCGGAATCGCACCGTCTGGACCCGTCAACATCTGTTTCCAGGTACGTCCGTCCTGGTCGAGAAAGGGGATTAAAAAGAGGTGCCCGGATGGGTCCGCCGAAAAGAACTGCACGCTCTCACTGTTACAGCTTCCGTATTGGTAAAGCGCCACGAGATTCTGGCCCGATCGGGGCTCGCGAAACAAGCGCGCGCCATCATGAGGTTTCTTCTCCACAAAGTTGTCGTCAGGATCGATGTCAACCTTGGAGACGACGGTGTTATCGGCAACGCTCAAGAGTTGAAAGTGTCCCGAGTATTGCTTGGCGCCTTCGTCCCCACCACAGAAGGACGCGCTCACGACATCCACATTTTCATCGGGAGCAAAGAGGTATACGTCGAAGGTGCGATCGCCGCGGTCCAAGCGGAGATGCGAGAGGTTTTGCTTCCGGAAGTCCGCCGCCTCGCTGGGCGCTGCCTGCACTCCAACCGCGCTATTCACGGCCGGCGCAGGCTTGGCAGAATTTGGGGCCGGCGTCGCCTGTGAGCTACCCAGCAAGCTCGCGTGGCCCCATGCGAGTGCCATCCATAAGAATTTTAGTAGAGCAGGGCAGCCATGGCCCATAAGGGAGGCGAGTTTAGCACACCGCAGGAAGAATTGATTTGCTAATTGCCTCGGGCAGTCACCCCCGACCCTTCCCTTACGCGGCCTGGCGTTCCTGCTTCAGGCTCTGGGCTTGGATCGACGTGATCACCGCGACCTGCGCGATATCTTCCGCCTTGCAGCCGCGCGAAAGGTCGTTGGCGGGTTTGGCGAGCCCCTGCAAAATGGGCCCGATGGCTTCGCACCCGCCGAAGCGCTCGGCCAGCTTGTAACCGATGTTGCCGGCGTTCAGGTCGGGGAAAATCAGCACATTAGCGCATCCCGCCACCGCCGAACCGGGCGCCTTGCGCGAGCCGATTTCCGGAATCAGGGCGGCGTCAAGCTGGAGCTCGCCGTCCACGGCAAGTTGCGGCGCGCGCTGCTTGACGAACTCGAGGGCCTGCCGCACGGCGTCGATCATGGCGTGCTCGGCGCTGCCGCGGGTGGAAAAGGAGAGCAATGCCACCCGCGGCTCGACTTCCAGCAAAGCGCGCGCGTTGGTGGCCGTAGCGATGGCGATATCCGCCAACTGCGATGGCGTGGGCTGGGGTACCACCGCGCAGTCCGCAAACAGCGTGGCCCCATCGGCGCCCAGGTTCTTACGCGGAGAAAGCATCAGGAAAAAGCTCGAAACCAAGGAGACACCCGGCGCCACACCGATTCCCCACAGTGCCGCGCGCACCGTTTCCGCCGTGGTGTTCAGCGCGCCGCCCACGGAACCATCCGCATCGTTTGCGGACACCATCAGCGCCGCGTAGTTGCGCGGCTGCCGGGCTGCCTTCAGCGCCTGCTCCGGCGTCATGCCTTTCGCCCGACGGCGCTCGTAAAGCAGGTCGGCATATTCCTCCAGCTTGGGGCTGGCTGCGGGGTCGAGAAGCTGAGAGGTTTCCAACCTGATCCCCAATGCTTGCAAACGGGAATTGATCTTGTTGACGTCCCCCAGCAGTGTCAGGTTGGCCAGCTTATCCTTTTCGATCAGGCGAGCGGCTTCCAGCGTGCGGTCTTCTTCCCCCTCAAAAAGAACGACATGCTGGGGAAGAATCCGGGCGCGCGCGCGCAGCTTCTCTAGAATTTCCATGAACCCCTCCGGCGACAGTAGCGGCAAAACTCGTGAAACCGTCGAGGCCATTGGGTTAAAACACAACATATTGTCATTATTTACCCCTCACGCGCTAGGCCTCACCTCTTTTAAAGCACGCTCTGTGCCAGAGGAGGGTCCATCCTCACTTCCGGAGTGCCGAGTGACCCCCGCGTCGGAGCGGGCAAGCCGCTTCTGACTCCATGGGCCAGGGCTGTGAGAAGCCATCCTTTCAAGGCTTGAACACCTTCGTACCTGCTGCTGTCGCCGGGGTGGGAGGGCAGGTGCAGTTCCGCCCTTGCCATGTTATTCACGAAGGTGTATAGCGGGTACTGCTCAGCGTGTACCAACCTCGCCAGAGCTTGGAGAAAATCAGAAAGGAGGAACTATGATTTCGCGACGCCGATTTATTGGAACCTTGGGTGGTTCGGCGCTTCTGCCGGGTGGGGCGCTGGCCGCGAAACCCCTGCTTCCTAACCCCGCACCCCCCTCTCGGCTGGGGGTGAGTCTCGAAAGTGAGGGGCAAGCACGCCCCGCCCCAGAGCCCGCTGCCGCCAAGGACGTGGGCAAGCTTCCGGCGTGGTCACCGCCCGCGACGGCTCCTACCGAACGCTTCCAGTTTGACGCCTCGCCGGAAAAGCTCCAGGGTGGGCATTGGCGAGTTCCGGGGCTCCCGCGACGATATTTCCAGGAATTCCTGCCGGCCACATTCGAGCGTACGCTCGTGATCGACCAACACGAATTCAAGCAAGGCTCGCTGGAATGGATCTTCACCGGCGAGTTGGGCGGTTTCACCGTAGCCATGTGGGACAAGGTCCTCCAAGCCTCGCAGCGCCGGTACGATTCTTTCGGCCTCGGCGATCTGGAAAAACCCCAGCGCCATCCCGAGAGAATTACGGTGGAATCAACCGTCACCTTTCAGGGAAATCTTCGCGCCGTCACCGTACGTCTAGATTCGCGGCTCAGCTTGTCGGTGCTGTTAAACGATCAAGAAGTCATCCGGCAAAACTGTCTTTTGGACGTCCGGCGGCATCAGCTCGCCTGGGAGGGCAGCGAGGGCGCCGCGGCCGGGTACCTCCAGACGCCCGAAACCACCGGCGCGAGCGTTGATGTCGATCCCTCGCAAACCCACCAGACCATGCTCGGCTTTGGCGGCATCACCACGCCCACGGCTTACGTGCAGTTGAGCGACGAGGGCAAACGCCGTTGGTGGAAGCTGCTGGCGGAATACAATCTGCTGCTGCAACGCGAATTCCCCGTCGGCGCGCGGCTGAACCCGGAGATGAACAATTGGGGCCACCTGCAAGACGCGATGCCGCACTACTACAGCGACAACTTCCCCAACGGCGAGGTCAGCGACTTCACTTACTTGCGCAACATCCGGCGCATGGGGGGCAAGGTTCTCTTTGAGTTCTGGGCGTTGCCTCCGTGGGCGCAACAAAACTGGACCGATGCGCAGGGAAAGGTGCACGTCGGCGTGGCCGATCCCGAGCCCTATGCGCGGGCGATGGTCCGCTATTGCCAGGTTTCCCGCCAGCGCGTGGGAGCGCCGCCGGACATCGTCGGCATTGAGAACGAGCTGCCGCAGCCGCCGGAAATCTGGCATCAAATGACCCTGCGTCTGCGCGCGGAGTTGGACAAGGCCGGCTTCTCCGGCGTCAAGATTCACATGCGTGACGACGGCATCCTGGCAGGGGGGATCGAATGCGCTCGCGCCTTCCGCCAATCGAGCGCCGCGTGGAACGCCATCGATTACGTTGCCACGCACCTCTATGACTATCAAAAGTGCCTGCATGACCCCGACCGTTACGATCCGTTGCTGGCCCAATGGCGCGATGCGGTAGGGACCAAACCCTTCCTGTCGACGGAGATTTGCATTAATAGCCCGGAATTCCAGGACCGGAGCTATCGCCTGGCGCTGGGCATGGGGCAGCTCTACCACAAGAACCTGACGCTCGCGAATGCCTCCGCCATCGTTTATTGCTGGCTGTTGCTGAATGTCGAGCAGCCCTCGTTCGGATGGACGCGCTCGCTCTTCGTCCCCGACCCCGCCCGCGGATTCCTGCCGGTAACTTCCAGCTACCAGGCGCGAGTGTTTGGCGCATACAGCCGCAGAATCCGCGCCGGCATGGTGCGCGTGGAAGCCTTGACCTCAAATCCTGACCTGCTGGCCACCGCCTTCACGGGCAATAACGGCGCTCGGACGCTGGTGCTGCTGAATCGTTCTCTCGCGCCACAACGCGTGCGCATCAATTGGGACGGCAAACCGTTCCGGTTCCTGGAATGGGCAAGTCCTTACGAGGAAAATACGGAGTTGCCGGCGCCAGCCGGTGACGAGTTGGTCGTGCCCCCTGGCGCTATAGCAACGCTTTCCACGGAAGAACTCGGCCGGTTGGAATTTGCTCCGGAGGGTGTGTAGGCATTGCGCGATTTTCCAAAAGCTGTGGGCGCTTCGACAGCATATCGGCACTTTCATTGTGGATAACCCACAAATGCCCACTACAGGGTGACAATGCGTGTACCTGCTGGAAACATCTCTTGTATTTTCATGTACATAGCGTCAAAACTCGTTAACAACCTTTGTTTTCGGTAAAATCGGTCCTAAGGTTTTTATGCTGCTATCTCCTTCTTTTTCATCTACATCCATCCGGGTTTTCCGCCTCAGCCCGTGAGGGACGACGAGCGGTTACTTCGACATCCCGCCATTTCTCTGCGCGCTGGGCGTGCGGGTTCTGACCACGTTCTGTTTTCGGTTGACTACCCCTACGCTTCCAACCTTGCCGGCCGTGAATTTCTCAACGCGCTCCCTGTTGGCCCCGAGGATTTGGAAAAAATATCCCATAGCAACGCGGAGCGTATACTGAAGCTGTAAAGCGCGGACGGGCGCCCCGCTGTGGCGCCCCGATTCATCGGCGTCCCGCCCGCGTGAAGCTGTGAAAAAGTAAACAATCTCACGCAAAGACGCAAAGTCGCAAAGGCTCGCCAAGACAAGCCGCTTTGTTTTCTTTGCGCCCTCTGCGACTTTGCGCCCTTGCGTGAAATGCTTTCGCTCGTTCAGGGATTTTTTCACAGCCGACCATGAGCTAGCGCTCGCAACTGGGATGAAAATTGGCGATCCGCCGTCACGAAGCACGTTAACCACAGCCTTTTCAAAGAGCTACAGCGCTTTTGACGGTGGAATCTATTTTCGAGAGAGCTTCTGTGCAGGGGCCAGCGGCGCTGGCCGCGGGCCGAACGCCGTTCGGCCCTACGAAGCCCGCCCGCCCGAGCCGAAAGAAGGGGAGGTTCTGATGCCAACCATGTCCGTGGAAGAATTGATAAAACTCATTGAAACCCGGCAATCATCCCGAGGGCTTTTCGATCCGAAGCGGGCGATTCCCAAAGAGGATATGGAGAAAATCCTGGAAGCGGCGTGCTGGACGCCGACTGCCCACAACATGCAGAATTTCGAAATCGTGGTGGTGGACGACAAGAAATCGCTGGCCACGATCAGCGAAATCAAGCGATCCCCCAATCTGACGTTCTCGTGACCTGGAAGATTTCACGCATCACAATGGATTTAAAAATAAAGGTTTGGATTAAATGCACTTTTGTAGCGGGCGACCGTAGCGCATAGCGTGAGAAGGTGTGAAAAAATGAACAATCTTGTTCGTCAGCCGACGGACCAAATGGCTTGCTCCTGCTCTGGCGTAAGCTCAATCCTCATATCGCGTCCCTCGGTCTATTGCCGCAACTCTGTTCAGAATAAGGCGCTGGCTCAAGAGAGTTAAATGCCTCACGACGGACAGCAAACGTAGCGGCGAGTTTACCTCGCCAGTCTTGAATCTTGAATCCCCCGCCCCGTGCCCCGTACTTCGATCTCCCCTCTTGAATCTTGAATCTGCAATCTTGAATCCCCCGCACCTGACACCTGCCTCCTATTTCTCGTCACTCTTCACTCGTCACTGTTCTTATGCCCGCAGTTCGAAGTGCTTTGGTAGCGAGTTGTTCTTGAAGTCCGCGGCTTGTATACTCGGGAACCGGAGAAGAGCTACAGAGTTCAAGCCGACTCTGCTCCCTGCTCTAATGGGTAATGAAGAATGGAAAAGGCTTGGAGAAAATGCAGAATAACCACCTTACACCAGTGACTGCGAAGGTGAAGGGCAGTTACGCGACCGTCCTGACGATCCGCACTTCTGAGCAAGGGTGGTTAGCACAACTTGCCAAAGCTTACCGCAATCGAAACCAGATCGTCATCATTGATGACGCAAATGTCGGAATCGACCCTAGCAGCCAGACGCTTCTCGATATGGGGTTGAAAACCGGACTTTCACGCAAAGAGTGGATCGCTGTCCTGATTGCTGGCGGCATGACAATTTTCGGTGCTGTCGTGATTGTTCTTGCCATCCTCGACCCCGATCCCACGAGCAAACTCGGACTTCTGATCGCCAGTGGAGCCCTTCTTACACTGGGTGGAGGGTTCAGCGCGATACGCATTCTTACCAAGCACAAACCGCCGAATGTCCGCCTGTCGAGGAATGGCATAGAGATCGAATGGGATTGAATTACCTAACCGACCCGCAGTCAGAACTGCACTGACTGTACCCGCTCGAAGGCTCTGAAGCGGCTGACGGTCGCGCGAGTTGTGCGAGCAGCGCGCTACTCCCCGGCCCTGAATCCGAAAAATGCCCGCACGTTTATCATTTTGTGCAACGAAGAGCAGCGGAAAGAAAACTGGGCCTAACTCTTTAACGGCTCGAGACCAAAGGAAGGCGGCGGAAGTCGAGATATAGGTTTTCGGCTCAGCAACCTGTACCTGGCGGCGGATCGTTGAATTCTCCTGCGCTCGGCGGCGCACCGATCGGTGGCAGGGGCGGTTGCGGGAGCGGGGGACCGCCCCCCACCCAAAACCCTCGGCACCATTGGCTCTTAAGCTGCCATGTGCCGACGACATTCCCTTGACTGTATGCAATCTGAGTGGGAGTGAGAGTAAACTGTTCCCCCGAACCAGGTGTTGGAAGACCAGGCACAGGCGGACCTGACCAAACGTCCACGTTTAACTGGGTGATGGTGGTTGGGTTCCAGGCGACGGTCCCGTTGACCAACATGTAAGCAGCAGAACAGGTGAAGTTGACGAAGTCCATCCCGCCTGTGCAGCCAACGGCGAGGCCGACGATGCTGAAAGCCGAGCCGTTAGAGTTGGAAGCCCCACCCAAAAAGATTATTTCCCCGAATACATTGGACGGGTTACCGATCGGTGCGACGAAATGGTAAGAATAGAGATGGGCCTTGGGATAAGAAGTAGGAAACTTCCAGGGAATAAGCCGCCACCCACCCCAGATAACAATGGCGAGAACAATCGGCCACACGTAATAGTATTTTATCAAGATGCCCATGGACGCACCCCCCGCTGTAGAACCTTCACCAGATTGAGGAACCCATTCTGCCCTGGATAATTACACACTATACTGCTGCCGCGGGGATTCCGCAAGTGATAATTGAAAAACCTGGTAAGAGTTGAACCGACACTCCACATTGAAATGGGGGCCAGTTGTTCTGCTGGCGGGTAGGGGTCAACAAGTTCGGCTCTGTGCGACAAATTCGTTGTGTCCAGAGCGGGAAAGAGGCTATTATAGGTCACCCTAGGGATCCAAATCCAAAATTTGCGGCTAAAGGAGATTTCCCATGCCCGACATCAGCAAAAGCGACTGTTTAAAAATCTACAATGATCTTGAGAATGGTCAACACGGCGGTCCTATCATAGTTTCGGTTGTAAAGCAGCTTGCCCAATGCCTGCACGAAGGACACATTACGACCGAGCAATTTGATCAGGCTCTAGACTGGATGCAAGGGAACGAATAAGCGGTGTAGCGCGGACCGCCGCCTTTGCGGTCCGCGGTTCTTCCCATGCCCTTGGAACGAATCGGATTGAGATGGCTGCATCAAGACTCCCGGTCACGCGAATCGACTCATGGAATTTGAATGGGATGTAACGACGAAATGCGACCCGAGTACGACTTTTCGCACGGCGTTCGTGGGAAGCATTATGAGGCTTACCGCGCCGGCACGAATGTGGTGTTTCTCGATCCCGATGTGGCCAAAGCGTTCGCCGATTCAGCGTCGGTCAATCAAGCCTTGCGCCTGCTCTTGCAGCTTGCCCGGACGAACGTTTCTTTAGACAGTCAACCTGCCAAGGCGGTGCGGCCGACGAGCCGTGCCCCGCGCCGTGCCAAGAAGCCCAAGCCCGTGCGCGCCGCTCGCGGCTGAGCGCAACCCGTTCGGCGGGAGACTTCACGCCGCGTTTCTCGCCACTTGCCACTAGCCACTGTGCTTCGGACTGTCTTGCTCGTCACTCGCCACATGTCACTGTGAATCTGCTCCCCCGGCATGATAGGCTGGTAGGGTGCAATTCGAATGGCATCCCGAGAAGGCGCACAATAATCTGATCAAGCATGGGATATCATTCGACGAGGCGGCGACGGTATTTGGTGATCCGTTGGCGGTGACCATCGACGATCCGGACCATTCGCTGGAGGAGCCAAGGCTGTTGACAACCGGTTTGTCCCAGCGCCAACGCTTGATGATCGTTGCGCACACGGAGAGAGATGGGCGGATCAGGATTTTCAGCGCGCGGGATGTGACTCCCGCGGAGAGGGAACAATATGAGTCCGGAGAATGACCAAATCGAGGCAGACGAGATGAGGCCGGAGTACGACCTCCGCGGGGGCGTGCGCGGCAAATACTACCAGCAGTACAGGGAAGGTACGAACGTTGTGCTGCTTGATTCCGATGTGGCTGCGGTGTTCCGCGACTCGGAGTCCGTCAACCAAGCCCTGCGAGTATTGATCAAGGCCGCCAGCCATCTCGAAGTGGCCACCCCACCCAAGGCCGAGCGAACCTAACCATGGGCTGGCGCAGACGGTCGGTTTATAACGTCGCCAGCCCGAGGACTTTGCCTGTTCTCGCCACTCGCCACTTGCGATTCAGAATCCGCAGTAAGGCTTTTAGGCTTCTCGTTTCCCGTGTCCCGTAACCCGTATCCCGTATCCCGAGTTCCGCCCCTGACACCTGGCACCCGACACCCGACACCTGCATCCTCTTTCTCGCCACTCGCCACTAACCACTGGCCACTGCTCCTATGTGCGAAGCACCTTGGAGTGCGGCGGCTTGACGCCGCCTTGGAATAACGGCGCGGACGACGACAAAGGCATCAATTCAAGGCGGCGTCGAGCCGCCGCACTCCAAGGTGCCTTTGGCACGTGCATTTTCAGAGCAGAGACCCGCGCTGCGCTTGGTGTCACGACGCAGGTGAGGTAGGCTTGGCAATATGAAAAAGGCATCGGCGAAGGGAATTAATGACGATTTGAGGCCGGAGTATGACCTCTCGCAACTCAAGGGGGGGGCGCGGTAAGTACTACCGGGGCTGGCGCAGAGCGAGCTCAGCTCTGCGACTCAATGCAGATCAAGCAAGCTCGTCTATGGTCAAAACTATCGAATCGTTCAGAAAATAGATTCTAAAGCTTGACCAGGGCTCGAAATGCCGTCCGTAGATCGGCATAATAGGGATGTCGGCGAATCGGCTCGCTCTGCGCCACCCAGCCGATTCTGGTGCGATTGGATCACGTGAGTCGCAAAGCTGTGCGCCAGCCCGCCCCCTCAAGATGCTTCATTTGTCCGGACTTCTTGCAACAAACCGGACAGATCCGCGTGCTCATTCATCCAAATTACATTCAACCCCAGATCCGCAAACGAATGCTCCAAAAAGCTGTGGTGGACATTGAGAAAATGCTCGGCCACCGTGTTGCGCACAATATTTGCCGACGTGTTGCCCATCAGATCGCTAACCTTCTGGCGCTTGAGACAGATGTAGTGCTTCGCTCGCTTGCTCTGGCGGAAATCAATGTCCAACAAACGCCTCAGATTCGGATCAGTGCCCGAAAGTCCAAGCAATAAACATGTGGTCTCCCGCAGAAGCTTCAACTGTTCGAAGTTAGCCCAGGAGTAGTGGTCAGACTGCAGTGCGAAATAGCTCTCTTCGGAGAAGACCAGTTTAGGCGCTGTGTCCGGGACTAATGACCGTGGCAAGCGGCCATGAACATGGTAAATTGGCAATTCGTCTGAATCCGGGAAGGTACCTTCTTCGTAGATTGGACGACTCTTGATCTCGGCGTTATTGAGAGCCGTTTCCAGGAGGTCGTCGAAGTTGTAAGTGACCACCGCATAGATTCCCTCTCGCTGTCTCGAGGGGCGACACAATCGAGCAATGGCTGTGATCAGAGAGTTTCCCGTTACCTCTCGCGCAGCGCTATACAAGACTTCGTGTAATTTGGTCGTGAATTGGGCGCCGAGGCTGTTCTCAAGATAACGGGCCACAAGGAGTGGAGAACCATCTTGCGAACTCACGAGTGCCGATGCGATGGCGAGCCGTTCGTCCGGGTTCATCCCCTTGGATTCATAGCTGGCGTCTTTCGGCGTCTGCTCGTCCACCATCTTCAGTGCGAGGTCGGTAATAAGCTTTCTCCAGCTAGGAATTCCGCAGTCCATCGACGCGCCAGCACCGATGAATAAGGACAATCGGTCTGAGAAATATACACGCCGGAGTGCAGAGATGTGCTTTTTCCGGCCTTCCGTCCAATCGGAATCCGCTTGCTGCACAATAGCAGCCACGGCCCGAACACCCAAGTCTGGGACGAGGCCGCCGACCGCATCTGGAAACCGCTCCAATAGACGGCCGATCTCTTCAGGTCCCCAGAATGCCACTTTGATACCCTGGAGACGAGAATTTGATTCGATCAGACTTATGCGGTCGGCCAGCAATTCGCGAGTGGCGATCAAGAGCACACTCTTTGCACCGCGTGCGCCGATGGCTTTCAGCAGATCAGGAATGAACCGCACCGATCGCACGCGTTTCAACTTATGGGAAATGTCCACAATGGTTGGGCCGGGAACGTTCTCGTCGATGCCAGCCGGGGCAACAGCATCGAATCCGCTGCCATCATTTACATCGAGCGTACGATCGCTAATTGCGAGAAATCACGTCAGGAGGCGGATAACGATCTGTTCCACGCGCTTGGGCCCGTCTGGGCCGCGGTAAACCCGTTCCAAGAGTTCCTGATAATCTGGCAATGAGTGATTTGCTTCCGATGCCATTATCGATCCCATTCAGTGTTCATGGTTAAGTGTCACCGTACTGACTATTTTTGTACTATACCAGCGAAGTACTGTTAGAGTCAACGGATCACACTTCGCAGGCGCCTGAAATGCGACCTTGAACCTATCCGAGAATTGGTTTGAGATTGCAGTGCAAGGATGTGACGCCAGGAGCAGCTGTAGCGTGGATCGGGGGTCCAGGTCGGCGGCTTTTTGTTGTCGGTTGGGGACAAACTCGCTTTGGCCCGATTTGTGTTCATCATCCAGAGTTCAAGAGACCAGTGCACAGTCCACAGTTTACAGTTCATAGTAGGAGTCAAGAACGCCTTGACGGTTAACTGTCGACTGTCAACTGTAAACCTCTATTGTCAGTCGTGTTTGCCAAAAGCGAACTTGCGCTGCGCGCCCGGCCCGTGGTATTTTTCGGCCATGGGCGCGAATGAAGTGTTGGAGCAGGTGAAAGCGTTGCCGCCTCGGGAGCGTCGGAAATTCTTCGAGAGCGTCCACGACCTGGAAACGGCGCTGGAAGTGGAACCGGCGGCCAGACGCAAACGCCTGATTCGCTGGCCCGACGCTACGGCTCGGCGGCGTCGAATTCTTGGCGACAAGGTTCTGCCCAACTTGGTCCTGCTGGCGCGGGAACAGGAGCGCTACTAACGTCGCATGAACCCTTACGCGGACACCAGTCTGCTCATTTCGTATTACATCAATGATTCCCACAGCGTTAGTGCCCAAGGCCTGCTTCACGCCACCACCGACCCTTTGCCCTTCACCGGACTGCATCGCTTGGAAATGAGGAACGCCCTTGCTCTTGGGGTGTTTCGGCGCATCCTCACCTCCGCTCAAGTCAGTGCCGCTTGGTCGGACGTGGAGCACGATTTGCGGAGCGGTTGATTGGTTCCTCAACCAGTCAATTGGGGGCCGGTTTATCGCGCGGCGGCACAATGGGCCGCGCTTCACTGTCCCCGCATCGGCTGCCGCAGCCTCGATGTGTTACATGTCACCCTGGCCAAGAAGCTCAACGTTAATGAGTTTTTCACTTTCGACGAACGGCAGAAATCGCTGGCGCTGTTACTTGGATTGGCTGTCAAACCATGAATCAGCAAGCGTAGCGCGGACCTCGGGTTTAGGTCCGCGGCTTTTTGTTGTCGATGGGGGACGAACCGGAGTAAGCAAGAAACGGGACACGGGGAACGGGACACGGGATACGGGAGACGGGTTACGGGCGAAAAGGGAGTCCGCAGTTCGAACGTCTTGCTGGCCGGTCGTTGTAAAGGCGCGGGGGTTTTGATAAGGTAAGATTTGAAGCGGGGTGCGCATGGTAAAAACCGTCACTTTCAACACGGACATTCCCGCCAGCCGGGAACTGCGCATCACGTTGCCTGCGGACGTACCCACCGGATCCGCCGCGATTGTGATTACGGTTTCCCCCCGCCGGAACTCGAACTCGGCCACTTTTGACGACCTGCTGAAATCCGAATTCTTAGGGATGTGGCGCGATCGCGCCGACATCGAGGATAGCGTGGAGTTCGCCCGGAAGCTCCGGTCGGAAGGGTGGAACAAGCCCTCCCATGAACCTTCTTGATACGGACGTTCTCGTCGATTGTCTGCGCGGAACAATTCCTGCCCAAGCGTGGCTCAAACAGCTCGCCACGCAGTCGTTCGCAGTCCCGGCGGTGGCCGCCATGGAACTGGTGATGGGTTGCCATGACCGCGCCGACCTGGAACGGATTCAACGGTTCCTGGCAACCTTTGAAGTGGTTTGGCCGGAGCCCTCCGAGTTCGCCGCAGCATACCAATTGCTGCTGACTCACCGGTTGAGTTCGGGCCTTAACATTCCCGACTGTCTTATCGCAGCGACCGCTCTGGCCCGGAGCGCCCGCCTGTACACCTTCAACTTCAAGCATTTTCAGGTTGTGCCCGGATTGGATGTCGCGCACCCATATTCACGCCCCTGAAAATCCCAGCAAGCGTAGCGCGGACCTGTTCTCCAAGGTCCGCGACTTTTGTTGTCGATGGGGGACGAACCGGAGTAAGCAAGGAACGGGACACGGGGAACGGGACACGGGGGCTAAGTACAAGGTGTCAGGTGCCAGGTGTCAGGGGGTTAAGAAAAACTGCCTACTGCCCACTGCTTACTGCTTACTGCCCAAAACATGTTTCAGGTGCGGGACTCGGGGCATAGCTCCGCGACACTTGCTACGACCGCTGTTTTTGAGCCCCAGCGGGGCTCACAGGCGTAGTAGCACAGGCACTCCTGCCTGTGTTGCTTTTCCTTCACAGCCAGGAGTGGCTGTGCTACCCCCCCCCGATTTCTTTTCATCATCCAGAATTCAAGAGAACAGTTCACAGTCCACAGTTTACAGTTCATAGTAAAAATCAAGAACGCCTTGACTGTTAACTGTCGACTGTCAACTGTAAACCTCTATTGTCAGTCGTCAGTTGTCAGTTTAGAGCCGTTACCTATGCTTGACAGTCGCCCCCCTCCGCGCTACCGTGGGGCATGGTGCAAGGAGGTTGCTGGTGACTGTCCATCTTCCCCCCGGGATCGAACGTATCGTCAATAGTGCCGTTCGCTCCGGCCAATACCGCTCGGCCGAAGACGTGCTCGCGGAAGCGATCACGGTTTGGCAGGCGCGGCAAACGGCGGCGGCGGAGCCCACCGAGGAGGAGCGGCAAGCGGCCATTGAGCGGCTCAAGACCTTCGGCAAAACGCACCAGCTTTCCCTGGGCGGCATGACCCTCAAGCAACTCCGCGACGAGGCGCGTCCGTGAGTTGGATTGTCCTCGATGCCTCCGTCACCCTTTCCTGGTGTTTTCCCGTGACATTCAGGCGCTTTGCCGCCAACATGGCCTGGCTTCCTACGATGCGCTTTATGTGGAGCTGGCCATGCGGTCGGGGAGTCCACTGGCGACGCTGGATAAGAATCAGCGGGACGCTGCTCTGGCAGTCGGAGTGACTTGCTTATGAG
>Ga0181533_1000478_pt1 | contig 53486 bp, 50 predicted proteins | sample PEATcosm2014_Bin_45_FD_119772 | JGI IMG/M metagenome (GOLD analysis project Ga0181533, IMG submission 119772) | Peatland microbial communities from MTU Mesocosm Facility, Houghton, MI, USA - PEATcosm2014_Bin11_60_metaG | ecosystem: Environmental > Terrestrial > Soil > Wetlands > Peat | place... | reverse complement strand
GTCCGCACCGAGGCTGATCGAGTAGTACCGGGGGTTGTCCGGCCACCCTTCCAGCTCGCCGCCGGGGCCGACGAGTTGGTTCGGTGATGTCGGCCAGTATCCGTGCACCGTGTCGAAGGCCTGGACCGCGGTCTCGACGCTCGCCGCATCGGCGTTGCACGCCGCCACCGCGCTCGGTGACGTGAGTGGTGCCACCGTCGTGCCCGGGCCCGCCTGGGTCGAGGTCGTGCTCGCAGGAGCCGAGGTCGTAATCGTCACCGACGGGGTCGGGCCCGCATTCGGTGTGCTCGCGCCACATGCGCCAAGGAGGAGGGCGGCGCTCGACACCCCGAGGAGCAACGAAGCCCGCGTCGCGCGAACCCAAGGCTGCACGTGGCGGACCATAGGGTCGACGGTTGGGCGAGCGGGGTATGGGGCGTGCGTTCAGTGCGCCGAGAAGGCCGTGGTTGTGACGCGCTCTGGCGCAGCCTTCACGGCGACGATGCAGATCGTTTCGACGCTGAGGGCGATCGTGCTGCCCACCTGGCCGATCGCCTCCGCGATCACGGCGAGCATCGCGTCCCGACGGTCTTCGGGGAGGAGCGCGACACCACTGTGGGTCCTAAGGAGGTCAAGGAACTCGTCCCGGCCAAGTTCCCAGGTCCACGGGAACCGTTCGACGGTGCACGGGGCGAACCGTCCGCAGGCGTCGATCCATCGAACGTGCTCCCGGGTCTGCGAATCATGGCGTCGCTCGGCGGTCCGGCCGATTCCGCTCCCCTCGAGCTCGGGCGCGAAACGCTCGTAGGCATCTTCAACTGCTGCGGCGAGCGCCTCGTCGCTTGGATACTCGTAATTCCAGAACGCGGCCAGCCGGCCGTTCGCCGTCAACACGTCTGCCACCTTCGCCGGGGCGACGGACGGGTCGACCCAGTGCCAGGCCTGGCCGCTCACGACGAGGTTGAAGGTCCGTCCGGCGGGTTCCCACGTCTCGAAGGGCGAGACCTCGACGGGGATGCCGCGCCGGCGCGCGACCGCCGCCATCCGTTCGTCGATCTCGACGCCGAGGACATCGCAGCCGCGCGCGCGGAACAACTGCGCCACCTTGCCCGTTCCGCAGCCGACGTCGAGCACCCGGCAACCGCCTCCGGGACCGACCGCCTCAACGAGGGCGACCGGATAAGTTGGGCGCGCGCGGTCGTACTGGTCGGCGTACTCGCCGAAGGTCTCCGCCCGGCGTCGGTTCAGATGGAGCACCGGTCCATTGTTACCGGTTGTCGGTCCGATTCTGTCGGCACGTTCCGCGCGCCGGTTTCCGGTGAGTTTCGTGCGCGTCCGGCGTCGAGCCCATCCGGCGTATCCTCAGGCCCGATGGGCGATAGCGAGAAACCGGCGCCGACTGACTGCTACATCGGGGGGCGGTGGTGTGCCGCGGAGGGCGGTCGGCGCTTCGATGTCGACGACCCGGCGACCGGGGCACGCCTCGAGACTGTCGCCGACGCGTCGCCCGCCGACGCGCTTCGCGCAGTCGAGGCGGCGCACGATGCCCTCACCGTCTGGTCGCAGGCCGCCCCGCGAGAGCGCGGCGAGGTCCTGCGCCGGGCATTCGAGTTGATGACCGGCCGGGGCGAGGAGCTCGCGCGTCTCGTCGTCGCGGAAAACGGGAAGACGCTCCCCGACGCGCGCGGCGAGGTGGCGTACGCCGCGGAGTTCTTCCGCTGGAACTCCGAGGAAGCGGTGCGCAACACCGGTGAGTTCGTCACGGCTCCGTCCGGCACGAACCGGATCCTCGTGCTTCGCCAGCCGATCGGTGTCGCACTCCTCATCACCCCGTGGAACTTCCCGGCGGCGATGCTGACCCGCAAGATCGGTCCGGCGCTCGCCGCAGGTTGCACCGTCGTCTGCAAGCCCGCGCGGGAGACACCGCTCACCGCGCTCGCGCTTGCCGGGATACTCCACGAGGCGGGTGCTCCTCCCGGCGTCGTGAACGTCGTGCCGACCTCCCGTCCCGGGCCGCTCATTGACGCCGTCATCGCCGACAACCGGGTCCGCAAGCTCTCGTTCACCGGTTCGACCGAGGTCGGCCGGATGCTGCTGGCCAAGGCGTCCGAGCGGATCCTCAACTGCTCGATGGAGCTCGGCGGCAACGCGCCGTTCCTCGTGTTCGCCGATGCCGATCTCGACGCCGCAGTCAGCGGCGCGATAGTCGCCAAGATGCGCAATGGGGGGGAGGCCTGCACGGCGGCAAACCGCTTCTATGTCGAGCGGTCTGTCGCCGCGGAGTTCTCACGACGGCTTGTCGCCGCGATGGGCGCGATCCGCATGGGTAACGGGCTCGAGGAGGGCGTCGGGCTCGGCCCGCTCGTCAACGCTGACTCGCGCGACAAGGTCGCCGCCCTCGTGGCGGGGGCGCTCGAGGAGGGCGCCCGGGCGTTGACCGGAGGCGCTCTTCCCGACGGGCCGGGGTACTTCTATCCGGCGACGGTCCTCGACCGGGTGGCGCCGGGGTCGGGGATCCTGCGGGAGGAGATCTTCGGTCCGGTCGCGCCGATCGTCACTTTCGTCTCGGAGACCGAGGCGATCGAGTTCGCGAACGACTCGATACTCGGTCTCGTCTCCTACGTCTACACGGGTGACCTCGCGCGCGGGCTGCGGGTCGCCGAGGCGCTGGAGACCGGCATGGTGGGGCTCAACCGCGGACTCGTCTCGGATCCGGCCGCTCCCTTCGGCGGCGTGAAGCAGTCGGGGCTCGGCCGGGAGGGCGGTCACGAGGGGATGAACGAGTATCTCGAGACGAAGTACGTCGCCTGCTCGTGGTGACTGAGGCGAAGCCGTGACCGGCGATCGAAGTTCGCGCCGCGCGATCCTGTCGTGGGAAGGACCGGTAATACGTTGACCGAATCGTTCGATCTCGACAGCTACTCGCGCTCCGAGCTCGAGGCGCGCCGGGGCGAGAAATGGGGACTTTATCGGGAGGCGTCGATCCCGATGTGGGTTGCCGACATGGACTATCCGATCGCGCCGCCGGTCCGGCGGGTGCTCGAGGAGGCCATCGCGACGGGGGATCTCGGCTACCCGATGTCCTCACTCGAGCCGCAGCTTGCCACGACGTTCGCCCGGTGGAGCAGGTCGCGCCACGGGCTGGACTTCGACCCGGTGTCGGTCGTGGTGACGACCGACGTCGTGCAGGCCATCTACTTCGCGATCGACGCACTGACGGACCCGGGCGACGGGATCCTCACGTTCACGCCCGCCTACCCGCCGTACTTCGTCGCGCTCGACGAGAAGTCGCGGCGGATGGTCGCCTACGATCTCGCCCCTGTCGACGGCGTCTACCGCTTCGACGCCGACGCGTTGCGGGAACTCGTCGCCGCCGAGCGGCCGCGTCTGTTGCTGCTTTGCAACCCGCACAACCCGACGGGCAGGGTGTTCACCCGCTCCGAGCTCACCGAGCTCGCGTCGATCGCCGTCGACGCCGACCTCATCGTGATCTCCGACGAGATCCACGGTGATCTCGTCTACCCCGGTTCGACGCACATCCCGATCGCGACGCTCGGCGCGGAAATCGCCGAGCGGACGATCACGTTGTCCTCGGCGAGCAAGACCTTCAACCTCGCCGGTCTGCGTTGCGCCGTGGCGGCCTGCGGCACGGCGGACCTCGCGGCGCGGCTGCGCGCGACTCCGAAGCGGCAGCGTGGAAGGGCGAACAACCTCGGGATCCTCGCCGCGATCACCGCCTGGACCGAGGGACTGCCCTGGCTCGACGCCGTCATCGCCCACCTCGTCGCCAATCGTGATCGGGTGACGAACGTGATCGCCGGTCTCGACCAGGTGTCGTGCGTCCCGCCGGAGGCTACGTACCTCGCCTGGCTCGACCTGCGCCGGACGGGCCTCGGCGACGACCCGGCCCGGGAGATCGCCGCCCGGGCGCGCGTGACCTTGATGTCGGGCCCGGAGTTCGGCTCGTCCGGCCGGGGCCACGCCCGGCTCAACTTCGCCACGACGACTGCCGTCGTCGACGAGGCGCTCGGGCGGCTTTCCCGCTTCTTCTCGGCGCTCTGACCGCGCGAGCGGGCCCCGGTTAGGGCGAGAGTTCGGTCGCGTCCTCGGGAAGCAGCGGGACGAGGTTCGACAGTCGCACGTCGTTCGAGAAGACCTCGATGATCGGGACCGACAGACCGAGCCGGCGTTGGAGCCGCTCGGCGGGGAGCTCCTGGTCCCATAGCAGCAGGGTCACCACGACGCCGGCCTCGCCGGCCCTCGCGGTGCGTCCCGAGCGGTGGATGTACGCCTTTTGGTCTTCCGGCGGGTCGTAGTGGACGACGACGTCGACGCCCTCGATGTCGAGCCCGCGGGCCGCCACGTCGGTCGCGACGAGCGCCTCGAGCTTGCCTTTCGCGAAGTCCCGGAGCGCGCGCTCGCGCGCCCCCTGGCGCAGGTCCCCGTGGATCGCGGCGGCTCGCACTCCCTCGGCGTGGAGCGCCGCCGTGAGGCGGTCGGCGCCCCGTTTCGTGCGCACGAACACGAGGGTCTTTCCCGCCCCGTGGGCGATCGTGCCGACGACCTTCGCCTTGTCGAGCTGGTGGACCTTGAAGAAATGGTGCTCCATCTCGTCGACGGTCACCTGGTCCGAGTGCGTCTCGTGGAAGACGGGGTCGGTGAGATAGCGATTCACCAGGCGGTCGACGGTCGAGTCGAGCGTCGCCGAGAACAGCAACGTCTGGTGGGGACCGGTGATGTGGCGGAGCAGCCATTCGACCTGCGGCATGAACCCCATGTCGGCCATGCGGTCCGCCTCGTCGACGACAAGGGTCGAGATCTCCGAGAGGGCGACCGCCTTGCGGTCGACGAGATCGATGAGGCGTCCCGGGGTCGCGACGACGATGTCGAGGCCCCGGTTCACCATGCGGACCTGCTCGTCGAGGTCGGCTCCGCCGTAGACGGCGCCGACCCGCCGGTCGATCGCCTTGCCCAACCGGGCGAGCACCTCGGTCACCTGGAGGGCGAGCTCACGCGTCGGTTCGAGGACGAGCGAGGCCGGCAGGCGCGACTTTGAGGCCGGGGTCGCCATCAGCATCGGCAGCCCGAAGGCAAGCGTCTTGCCGCTGCCGGTCTTCGCCTTGCCGCAGACGTCGCGGCCGGCGATCGCGTCGGGGATCGTTAGCGTCTGCACGTCGAAGGGTTGGTCGATGCCCTCGGCGTGCAGCGCCTCGACGAGTTTCGCGTCGACGCCGAGCGCAGCAAAGGAAGGCGTTTCACTCACGACCACGAGTCTTTCACCGTTGGGAGCCCCGACCGGCGAACGTCGGGATCACCGCAGTCGCCCAATCGGCTCGTGTGTATCCTTCGAACGAATCCGGCGAGACGAGGAGGCGTTGTGGCAGAGCTCATAGCGGGCGACGAGGCTCCCGCGTTCAGCCTTCCAGACCAGGACGGGGCGACGGTGTCGCTGTCCGACTACGCCGGACGCAAGGTCGTCGTCTACTTCTATCCCGCCGACGACACGCCGGGTTGTACGAAGGAGGCCTGCCAGTTCAATGACCTGCTCGCGGACTTCGCGGCCCTCGGGGTCGACGTGGTCGGCATCTCCCCGGACGGAGACGAGTCGCACCGGCGCTTTCGGACGAAGTACGGCCTCGGTGTGCGGCTCGCCTCGGATCCGCAGCACGCGACGATGAAGCGCTACGGCGCCTGGGGCGAGAAGACGCTGTACGGCCGGGTGAGCGTGGGCGTCATTCGATCCACGTTCCTCGTCGACGAGGAGGGCCGCATCGAGCGGATCTGGCGCCACGTGAAGGCCGACGGGCACGCCGCGAAGGTGCTCGCCGTCCTCGAGAGCTGACGGCGCCCCGTGCCACCCGAGAAGCCGCAGTGGGCTGAACTCTTCACCGAGGTCGTCACCTCGGGGCTGTGCACGGGTTGTGCCAGCTGCGTCATCGCCTGTCCGTACGACGTGCTGGGCTACGACGCGTCGGAGGGTCGCTACCGCCCGTTCCACATCGACGACGCGGGCGGACCCGAGAACTGCACGCACGGCGAGCGCGGCTGCACGCTGTGCACGCGGGCGTGCCCGCGCTTTCGCACCTGGGAACCCGAGATCGACTCGTTCCTGTTCGGGCGGGCCCGCGTCGCCGACGAGGTCTACGGGATCGCCAGCGAGACGCTGCTCACCCGGACGACGGATCCTGAGATCGCGGCGGCCGGCCAGGACGGGGGCTTCGTCTCGGCGCTCCTCGTCTGGGCGCTCGAGAACGGCATCGTCGACGCCGCGCTCGTCTCGTACCTCGAAGGCGACGGCTCGACCTGGCGCGCAGTTCCCGGGGTGGCGCGTAGCCGCGCCGACGTGTTGCGTTCCGCCGGGTCCCGCTACACGTACTCAGCGAACCCGCTCGCCTATCCGGAGGCGATCGCGTCGGGCGCCGAACGGATCGCGCTCGTCGGCATGAGCTGCCAGGCCTCGGCGCCCGCGGCGATGTCCACGCGCAAGGCAGGCAAGGTCGCGCGCCGGTTCGCGCTCACGGTCGGCCTCTTGTGCTCGAAGACCTTCGACGACGCGATCTTCGCCGAGCTGTTCGAGGCGCGCTACGGGCTGCGTCGCGAGGAGATCGTGAAAATGAACATCAAGGGCGTGTTCCAGGTCTGGACCCGCGACGACGGCTATCACGAGATCCCGCTCAAGGAGGCGCACACCTGGACGCGGGAGGGTTGCCGGCAGTGCCCGGACTTCGCGGCCGAGCACGCCGACATCTCCGCAGGTGGCATCGGCGTCGACAACGACTGGACGCTCACCATCGTGCGGACCGGGCGCGGTGCCGAGATCGTCGCGGCGATGCGCGCCGCCGGCGCGCTCGAGGTACGCCCCGTGACCGACGACCCGACGATCGTGCCGCTCCTCGCCAGGTTGTCGCGCGTGAGCCGGCGTCGCTGGCCCGAGGGTGCCGACACGGCGCCACGGCTCATCCCCGTCTCCGCCGGTTAGCCCCCCGCCCCGCCTTTGGCGGTTCCGGGGTCGGGCTACACGCCGCCGAGGTAGGCGATCACGTCGGCCGCATCCCATCCCCCCGGGTGGCGCCGGAGGAGTTCGCGCGCGCCGTCCAGGTCCGCGCCGAGCGTCGAGATCGCCGGCTCGACACTTCCGTCGACGCGGCGTTGACCGAGCCCGATCGCCGACATGAGCGCATTGCAAAGGCAGACCCGGCCGACCGTCTCCGACCGGTCGCCGCCCTTGCGCAGATAGGCGTCGACGGGTTCCGCCGGGCAGCGGTAGCCGACCGTGCCGCCCGGCTTCACGTATGGGATGCGCAGGTAGCTGAGGTCACAGTTCCGCGCCCGTTCGCGGTAGACGTCCTCGTCCGACAGCGTGCCGGGGATCTGGGCCACCTTGAACGGGAACCCCGTCGGGGAGGCGCGCGAATCGGTGCGCACGTCACAACGCCCCTCGCCGAGCGCGGCGAGGATCTCGTCGCGGAGCGAACCGTCGAGGTTCGAGTCACGGCTCAGGGCGAAGAGCGTGCCGACCTGGACGCCGGCGGCGCCGGCGGCGCGCGCCGCCGCGACGCGGTCGGGTCGGGAGTAGCCGCCGGCGAGCCAGAACGGCAGGCCGAGCGAACTGAACTGGGCCGTGTCGGTCAAGTCCCGGGGGCCGTAGACGGGGTCCCCGCTCCTGTCGAGCCGCAGGGCCCCACGGGGCGGCGCATTGTGGCCCCCTGCGATCTCCCCCTCGACGACGAACCCGTCAGGGCGCGTCTCGTCGTCGCGGGCGAGGTAGGTAGCGAGGGTGTTCGAGGACACGATCGCCAGAAAGAGCGGCCGGACCAGGCCGCCGGGCGCGCGACCGAGCGTGGCGACCGGGTCGAAGCTGAGGGAGTGGCGCGTGCTGCCGGCGCCGGCGACGTCGATCGGGAAGTCGACCTCGCGCTGCCGCGCCAGGTCGTCGAGGAGAGCGGGGAGACGTGCCGGGATCCCGGCCCCGACGAGGACGAAGTCGACCTCCGCGAGCAGGGCGCCGTAGGCGGCGGCCGGCGTCGCGAGCTGGATCTTCTCAAGGAAGTTGATGCCGACCGGCGCGCCGTGTGCCGCCTGTTTCGCGAGGTGGACCTCGGCGAAGGCGGCGACCACCGCCAGTCGCAGCCGGTCGAGTGACGGCTCGAGCGAGAGCCGCGGCGCGAGGCGGTACGGCTGGCCGGCCGGGCGCCCGCCCCGGATGAAGTAGCGGTCCAGCACCTTGTCGGCGATCTGGGGAGCGGGGAACTGGGCGAGCGCCTGGCGCAGCTGCCCGTCGCGGTCCCCGTCCTGCAGCCGCCGGCAGAGCATCGAGTCGAGCGCGACGCCGGAAACGACACCGAGGCCGCCGGCGCGACCGACCGCCCCGGCGAGACGCCAGTCCGAGACGCCGATGCCCATGCCTCCCTGGATGATCCGCGGGTGCGTCACCGTGGCGTTCGCCCGCGACGGCGATCTGAGCGGTCATCGCGCCCACCCCGGAGAGGCGGCGAGAAGGGGGGCTGGGCCGTCACGACCGGAGACCCTGGGCGGCCCGCCGCGGTCTCCGCGCGCCCACCGGTCCAAGCGCGGCTGGCGATCCCGGTTCGTAAGGACATCCGGGGTCCTCGGCGAGCGGGTCGCCCTCGGCCGCGAAGGCCCGGGCACGCGACCCGCCACAAGCTTCCCGGTACTCGCAGCGGCCGCAGCGTCCGCGGAGCTGTTGCGGGTCGCGCAACGACCTGAACAACCCCGATTCGGCGTAGATCTCGGCGAGGGGCCGATCGCGCACGTTGCCCGCGACGAGCGGGAGGAAACCGCTCGGCTGGACGTCGCCGCGGCTCGAGATGAAGACGACGCCCCGCCCGTCCCCGACGACGAGCGGCGGGCGCCGGTGGCCCCTCCCGGAGTCGGCGGCGTTCCCCGATGTCGCCTGGACGGGGAGGGGGACACCCAGGCTGTCGAGACGGCTGTGGAGCTCGACGTAGAGGGCTCCCCGCTCCGCCGTTCCCGTCGGCGCGCCGGAGCCGTGGCGGAGGACGATCCGGCGGTACTGCGGAGCCTCGGTCGTTTTCAGGGGGATGAGCGCCGCGGCCTCGAAGAGGAACTCGAGGACGTCCTCGATCCCTTCGGCGGAGAGCGGTCGGAGCGCCTTCCCCCGTCCCATCGGCACCAGGAAGAACACGCTCCAGAGGCTGACGTCGAGGCGGCGCGCGAGAGCGAGCACCTCGGGCAGCTCGTGGGCCGTCTCCTCGGTCACCGTCGTGTTGAGCTGAAGACGAAGCCCGGCCCGACGGGCCGCCGTGCAGGCGGCGACAGTCCAGTTGAAAGAGCCCTGGGTGAGCCGAAAGCCGTCGTGGGTGCTGGCGCTCGCACCGTCGAGCGAGAACGAGACCGTCGACACGCCCGCTCGCCGGAGCTCGCGCAGGACGGCCGGTGCCGCGCGCGGGGTTCCGGCCGGGGCGACCGCCACGGCGAGCTGCGCGTCCACGCCGCGTCGGACGAGTTCGACGAGGTCGGGTCGCAGGAGCGGGTCACCCCCGGTGAATACGACGATGGGCCGTGGCGAGCCGAGTGCGCCGAGGTCGTCGAGGATCGCGGCGATCTCCGCCGTCGTCAGTTCGTCCGGGTCGCGTTCCCGTTTCGCCTCGGCACGGCAGTGGCGGCAGGCGAGTTCGCACGCCCGCGTCAGCTCGAGAAGCACGAGGAACGGCCGGTTTCCGACGTCGAAGCGGAGGTGCCGCAGTCCGGTTCGGGCTCGGGCAGTCCCGTGGTCGCCTGAAGACGTGGCGCGCGCGCGATTCTGGACCGGGTCACGTCCGACGTCCGCCCGACTCGTCTGTGCCGGCTCGCCCATCGCTCGCCGCTCCCTTGTGCATTGGCTCGGCGCGCCGCGACAGTCACCGAAACTCGAACTCCCACTATAGGTGGGGCCTCCTCGCCGCTCACCCGCCGGTAGTGGCAGCCTCGGGCGCCGCCGGCCGTTCGCAGCGGGCTTCGTCCCGTTGGCCCCGGGCTAGGTTGGCGATCGTGGCGCCGAACACGGAAGACCGGGGCGTGACGTATCTGCTCCTCGTTCGGCACGGCGCGACGCCGACGACGGGCAAGGTCCTCCCAGGTCGGGCTCCGGGCCTCTCCCTGTCAGACGCCGGTCGTGCCGAGGCGGCCGAGGTTGGCAGGCGGGTCGGCGGTCTCGGCAACGTGCGGGCCCTCTACTCCTCGCCGATACAGCGCGCGCTCGAAACGGCCGAGCAGATCGCGCCGTTCGTCGGGCTCCCGGTCGAGATCGAGCCCGATCTCATCGAGTGCGATGCCGGTGCTTGGACGGGGGCGGGATTGCGAGCCCTGCGCAACCGGCGGGACTGGAAGCGGTTACTTCTCAATCCGTCCGGGTTTCGGTTCCCCGGGGGCGAGTCGTTCATCGAACTGCAGGCGCGGGTACTTGCCGCGGTCGAGCGGCTCGTTGCCCGTCACCGGGGCGAGGTCGTCGTCGCCGTCAGCCACGCGGATCCGATCAAGGTCGCGCTCGCCAGCGCGCTCGGCAGCCCGCTCGACCTGTTGCGGCGGATCGAGGTCGGGACGTGCTCGGTGAACGTCGTCGCCTACGACGAGGGCCCGCCGCGCGTGCTCGCCCTGAACTCGTTCGCCGACCCCGCGCTCGTCGGCGTGCCCTCGGGTGGGACGCGGCGGCGATCAGCGTCCGGACCACGGAAGGTGGCGCCGCACGATCCGGGTCGGCACGGCGAAGCGGGCACGCGGCGAGCCGCGAGAATGCGGGCGACATGAGCGGGTACTTTGAGCTGCGCGAACCGACGCGGGTGACGGTCGGCGCGATCGGCCCTGTCGGCCAGCGGGTCTTCGTCCTCCAGGCCCGTGAAGGCGTCCGGCTCGTCACCGTGAAACTGGAGAAGCAGCACGTCGCGGCCATCGCGCGCCACCTGGGGCAGCTCCTCCAGGACCTCGCGAAACCGGGGGACGTGCCCGACGAAGCGCTCGAGCTCGAGAAGTTCGACGAGCCCGACTTCGTCGTCGGGACGCTCGCCGTCGCCTACGACGCGAGCGCGGACCGCATCGTGATCTTCACCGAGGAGGCGGTGGGCGAGGAGGAGGAAGGGGATTCGGCGCGCTTTTCCTGCACGCGCGGCCAGGCCGCCGCGCTCGCCGGCCACGGAGCGCGGCTCGTCGAGGCGGGTCGCCCGCCCTGCCCGCTGTGCGGCTATCCGCTCGATCCGAGAGGACACGTGTGTCCGAGGAAGAACGGCCACCACGCTCCGCTGACCTGACCGAGCCGGAATGGTCGGCGCTCCTCGCGACCGGGGCGATCGAGGTCGTCGGCCGCATGCCGTGGAGCTCGAACGCCACGTTCCTCGTGACGGTGGCCGACCGCCACCGCGTGGCGCGGGCCGTCTACAAGCCCGGAGCCGGGGAGCGGGGTCTGTGGGACTTCCCCGACGGCCTATTCCGCCGCGAGGTCGCGGCCTACCAGCTCGACCGGGTGCTCGGGCTCGGGGCCATCCCCACGACCATCGTCCGTGAGGACGCGCCACTCGGCGAGGGCTCCCTGCAACGCTTCATCGAAGCCGACTTTGCCGAGCACTACTTCAGCCTGCGCGAGCTCGACCAGCACGGCGCCGCGCTCCGGGCGATCGCCGGCTTCGACCTGCTCGCGAACAACGCCGACCGCAAGGGTGGTCACCTGCTCGTCGACGGCCGCGGGCACGTCTGGGCGATCGACAACGGGTTGTCGTTCCACGTCGACGCGAAATTGCGCACCGTGATGTGGGACTTCGCCGGCGAGGGGCTGCCCGAAGTGATCGTCGCCGGCGCGCGTCGGCTCGCGGCGTCGATCCCCGCCGAGCTCGCCGAGCTGCTGAGCGACGACGAGGTCGCCGCGCTCGCCCGCCGCGCCCGGAGGATCGCGAAGCACCCGCGCTTCCCGGGCCCCACAGCCGAGACGCGGCTGCCATGGCCGCTCGTGTGACCCTTCCCCGGTACGCACGTCGGTACGCGGGCAATCGAGCCTTGGGCCGTGACGAATCTCGACGCCGCCGGGTCGGCGCCGATCCTGGGCGGCGGCGGGCGTCGTTCGCCGTTCGGCCCGACCGTGCGGTTGCACCGCGACGACGCGGCGCGCATCCTCGACGCCCTCTCGCAGGTGGCGGCGGTCACCGCCCCGGCGCCCGGTAGCGGCGCGTGCCCGAGGATCGGGCGCCTCCTTCGCCTCGCGCAAGTCGCGCTGCACCGAGGCGAGACCGGCGCCGGCGACGACCAGGTGGCGATGGGGGCCAACGTCGCTCTGGATCTCGCGGCGGAGTTGCTGGAGTGCGCCGAGCACCTCGGGGCGGCGGGACGCTTCGTCGCGGCCTTCGCGTTGGAGGGGATCGAGGGCCGGCTCCTTGAGGGGCTGCTCGGCGCGGGGCCCCTCGACGACGGCGTTGCTCCAGGCTCGCAGCGGTAATCTCCGCAGATGACCGACAAGACGAAGAACCCGGGGACCGGGAAGGACCCGAAGGATCTCGACGAGCAGGAGTGGCGCCGGCGGCTCGGTCCCGAGCGCTACCACGTGCTGCGCGAGAAGGGAACGGACCGTCCCTTCACCGGCGAGTACACCCATCCGGGGCGCGCCGGTGTCTTCCGGTGTGTCGCCTGTGGGAACACGTTGTTCTCGAGCGACACGCAGTTCGACTCCGGCTCGGGATGGCCGAGCTTCACGGCGCCGGCGACCGGGGACGCGGTCGAGAAGGCGCCGGACCGCAGCCTCGGGATGGAACGGACCGAGGTGACCTGCACACGCTGTGGTGGCCACCTCGGCCATGTCTTTGACGACGGCCCCGACCCCACCGGGCTGCGCTACTGCATCAATTCGAGCGCGCTGGAGCTCGACGAGCAGTAGCGGGCAGAACCATGTAAAAGCGTGCGAGCCGGGCACGCGGCCACCGCGGCCCGAGGGATCTTCACGCGACTGCAACGCCGTCGCTGCTGGCCCGTCGCGTGCCCTGGTCATGATTGGGCGGTGGAGTTCCACCGGGGTTCAACGATCTGGCCCAAAGGTGCGCGTGTGGCCTCCGAGGCCGAGACGAGGACCCTCGGCGCGATGGTCGACCTCGGCGGAGACGCCGGTTCGGCCGACCGGTTCGTCGTCATCGAGTCGTGCCGCAGCACGTGGCTGTTCGACACGGCTGACCGGCGGTTCTGCCGGGTAGTGCGGAGTAGGTCCAAGCCGTCGGCGGTGCCGACCGAGTGGCGGTCTTACGACCGCCTCGTCGTCGAGGACCACACCGACGCCTTCGTCGTCTTTCTCGATGCATCGGGCACGCGGTTGCTCCGTTCGTGGCGTCACACCGCAGATTGCGACCACTGCGACGGTGACGTCACCTCGGAGATGTCCCTTGAGGATCTCCGTCGTGTCACGCGCGCCTGAGCGGCACAACCCGCCGAAGCGAGCCGCCGCGCGCCTTCCTCGGCGCCCCCCACAAGGGGGGCGCCGAGGAAGTCTCCCGTGAACTGAGCGCGCTGGGCGCCGTACGCGGCCCGTGGGACAATCGCGACATGGCCGACAACGAATCCCCACGCCCTCTGATCGTCGTCACTTCCACCGCGGACCCCGACGCCGGGCCATCCGGCGACGAGTCGTCGGTCGCGGCCGGCGAGTCGGTCGAACGGCCGGCCAAGGTGATGCGGATCGGCTCGATGATCAAGCAACTCCTCGACGAGGTGGAGAAGGCCCCGCTCGACGCGGCGAGCCGCTCCCGGATGAAGGAAATTTACGAACGGTCGGTGCGCGAGCTCTCCGACGGCCTCTCTACTGAGCTCGTCGCCGAGCTCGACCGGCTCGCCCTTCCCTTCGACACCGACGAGCCGACCGATTCGGAGCTGCGGATCGCCCATGCCCAGCTCGTCGGGTGGCTCGAGGGCCTGTTCCACGGGATCCAGGCCGCGCTGTTCGCCCAGCAGCTCACGGCGCAGAGCCAGCTCGAGGAGATGCGGCGGCGGAGCCTCCCGGCCGCGGCGAGCGACACCTCCGGGCGCCCGGGGCCGTACCTGTAGGCGACATCGGCTCTGGGCCGGGGTCGGGTGGCGCGCTATTCTCCGCGAGGAACGAATGACATTCCTGTAGTTCATCCACAGACGGTGGATGACGGGTGTGGACGACGTGTGGAGGCGGTCGCATGGCCGGGTCGGGAGACCGCCAGTCCTTTGTCCACCTCCACCAGCACACCGAGTACTCGATGCTCGACGGCGCGGCGCGTATCGACGACCTCGTAGCCGCGGCGGTCGCCGACTCCCAGCCGGCGCTCGCGATCACGGACCACGGGAACATGTACGGCGTCCTCGAGTTCTACCGGTCGTGCCACGAGGCCGGGATCTCGCCGATCATCGGCCTCGAGGCGTACATGGCGCGCAACTCGCGCCACGAGCGCCCGGTTAGACGGGGACGCGTCGACGACACCGGCGGCGAGGCAGAACGGGGCGAGAAGCTCTACTACCACCTGACGGTCCTCGCCGAGACGAGCGCCGGCTACCGCAACCTCATGAAGCTCTCCTCCGACGCCTACCTCGAGGGCTACTACTACAAGCCGCGGGTCGACTGGGAGCTGCTCGAACGCCACCACGAGGGGCTGATCGCGACGACCGGCTGCCTCGGCGGGGTCGTCGCCCAGGCGGTCCTTGCCGGGGACACCGCCGGGGCCCGCGAGCTCGCCGGGCGGCTGCAGGGGATCTTCGGTCCGGACAACCTCTTCGTCGAGCTCCAGGACCACGGGATCGCCGACCAGCGCCGGGTCAACCCGACGCTCGTCGAGATCGCCCGGGCGATCCACGCCCCGCTGCTCGCGACGAACGACGGCCACTACTGCCGGCGCGGCGACGCCGTCGCCCACGACGCGTTGCTGTGCGTGCAGACCGGCGCGACGATCGACGACCCGAAACGGTTCAAGTTCGAGGGCGCCGAGCACTACCTGAAGACCGCCGCCGAGATGCGGGCGATCTTCCGGGACCTCCCGGAGGCCTGCGACAACACCCTCGCCGTCGCCGAACGCGCCCACGTCGAGATCGAGCTCGACAAGCCGACGCTCCCGGAGTTCCCGGTTCCCGCCGAGTTCGTCGTCGGCACGTACGAGGAGTCGGCGACGGCGTACCTCGCCGACCTGACGACGCGCGGTGCCGTCGAGCGGTACGGGACCCTGCTCCCGGCGGAGGTCCGCCAGCGGCTCGACTACGAGCTCGGCGTCATCGCCAAGATGGGGTTCTCGGCCTACTTCCTCGTCGTGTGGGACCTCATCCGCCACGCCCGCTCGCTGAAGATCCGGGTGGGGCCGGGCCGGGGCTCGGCGGCCGGCTGCCTCGTCGCCTACTGCCTGCGGATCGTCGACATCGACCCGATCCGCTACGGGCTCGTCTTCGAGCGGTTCCTCAACCCGGGCCGCAAGCAGATGCCCGACATCGACATGGACTTCGACGAGCGCTACCGGGCCGAGATGATCCGCTACGCCTCGGAGCGTTACGGCTGGGACCACGTCGCCCAGATCGTCACCTTCTCCACGATCAAGGCCCGGGCGGCGGTGCGCGACGCGGCGCGCGTGCTCGGCAAGCCGTACATGGTCGGTGACAAGGTCGCCAAGGCGATGCCGCCGCTCGTCATGGGGCGGGACGCCCCGATGCGTTACTGCTTCGAGCAGGTCGAGGGCCACGAGGACGCCTACGTCGCGGCGACGAGCCTGCGGGAGATGTACGCGGCTGACCCGGAGGCGAAGGCCGTGATCGACGTGGCGCGCGGGCTCGAGGGCCTGCGCCGCCAGGACGGCATCCACGCCGCGGCGGTGGTCATCTCGAAAGAGCCCCTCACCGAGTACATGCCGATCCAGCGCAAACCCGAGCCTGGGGCCGATCCCGGTGACGCGCCGATCGTCACCCAGTACGAGATGCACGGGGTCGAGGCGCTCGGCCTGCTGAAGATGGACTTCCTCGGGCTGCGGAACCTGTCGGTGATCGAGACGGCGCTCGACCTCATCGAGGAGGCGACCGGGAACCGACCCGACATCGATGCGGTCGACCTCGACGACGAGCGCACCTACGAGATGCTGCGCCGCGGCGACTCGATCGGGGTGTTCCAGCTCGAGGGCTCGGCGATGCGCACGACGCTGCGCGCTCTGGCGCCGACGTGCTTCGACGACGTCGCCGCCCTTGTCGCCCTGTACCGGCCGGGGCCGATGGCCGGGAACATGCACCGCGACTACCCGGAGCTGAAGAACGGCCGGATGCCGCCCCGGTACGTCCACCCCGAGATGGCGGAGGTGCTGAGCGACACCTACGGCCTCATGCTCTACCAGGAGTCGGTGATGCGGGTCGCCGAACGCTTCGCCGGCTACTCGCTCGAGGAGGCGGACAACCTCCGCAAGGCGTGCGGGAAAAAGGACCGCAAGCTCATCGCCGACGAGCGCGAGAAATTCGTCCAGGGCTGCGTCGCCCGCGGCTACGGCGAGGAGACGGGCACGCGGCTGTTCGACCTCATCGAGCCCTTCGCCAACTACGCCTTCAACAAGTCCCACGCCTACGGCTACGGGCTTGTCGCCTACCAGACCGCCTGGCTGAAGGCGAACCACCCCGTCGAGTACCTCGCGGCGCTGCTCTCCTCGGTGAAAGACGACAAGGACCACACGGCGATCTACCTCGGCGAGTGCCGGAACCTCGGCATCGACGTGCGGGTCCCGGACATCAACGAGTCGAGCTCGAACTTCACCGCCCGGCGCGGTGCGGGCGCCCGGGGTCCGGGCGTGATCGTCTTCGGCCTGTCGGCGGTGCGCAACGTCGGCGAGGGGGTCGTCGCCCAGATCGTCGCCGAGCGCGAGAAAAATGGCCCGTTCAGCGACTTCCACGACTTCTGCTGCCGGGTCGACCCGTTCGTCCTCAACAAGCGCTCGATCGAGTCGCTCATCAAGGCCGGCGCCTTCGATTCGCTCGGGCACCCGAGGAAGGGGCTCTGCCTCGTCTTCGAGGAGATCATCGACCACGTGCTCGCCCGGCGGCGCGAGGAGGAGCTCGGGATCTCGACGCTGTTCTCGGTGCTCGCCGAGACGCCGGCGGACGAGGCGGGCGGTCTCGACGAGGCGCGCCGCACGATCTCGGACGTCGAGTTCGACAAGTCCGAACGGCTCGCTTTCGAGAAGGAGATGCTCGGGCTCTACGTGAGCGACCACCCGCTCCTCGGATTCGAGGCGGCGCTGCGGCTGCGCACGGACGCGACGGTCCGGGAGCTGCGCGACCAGGCGACCTCACCGGATGCGCTCGCCGACCTGAGCGGTACCTCGGTCGTCGTCGGTGGCGTCGTGACCGCCCTCAGCAGGCGGTATACGCGGCGCGGCGAGTTAATGGCCACGTTCGTCCTCGAGGACCTCGAGTCGGCGATCGAGGTGTTCGTGTTCCCGAAGACGATGGCGGAGCACGGGATGCGGCTCGAGGACGACGCGATCGTCTGCGTGCGCGGCCGTCTAGACATGCGAGAGGACGTGCCGAAGCTCGTCGCGATGGAGATCACGCGACCCGAGCTCACCCCGGCCGATGAGGCACTCGAGCTGTGCGTGCCGCTCTCGTCGGTGTCCGAGTCGGTCGTCGCCCGCCTCAAGGAGCTCGTCGTCGAGCATCCCGGTCCGGTCCCGGTCCACATCCACCTCGGGTCCAAGGTCCTGCGCCTGCCGGCGCAGTTCAACGTCGACCCGCGCGGAGGTCTTGTTGGTGCGCTAAAAGAGCTGCTCGGCGCGAACGCCGTTTCGGCCTAGCAGGCGGAACCTGCGCCCGCCGGCCGTCGTGGCGCGGACTTTGCGGCCGGCTCAGCCGGGGCGACACGCCGGGCCGCCGGACGCGATGCGGCGGCGTGGGCCGTCCCCGTGGCGAGCCCTCCCGCCGTTCCCGTAGACTGACGATATCCACATCGTTGTGAGCAGGTCTTCCGTCTGTGCGTCGGGCGCACGACGGCGGGCGGCTCGGGTGAGTCGGCCCGCGCGAGGACTGTAGAGCAGTGAGGGGTTTTGGAAGCGTGATGGACGTCGCGACGAAGGACTGCACGGCGCTCAGTGACGCAGAGCTCGGCGAGCTCGCGGACCTGTGTGCGGAGAACTGCAACGGCTACGAGGTCGGCTTCCTTTCCAAGCAGCGCGAGGAGTGGGTGCTCGTCACGCACGCCCGGGAACAGAACAAGCTGCGGGGCTTTGCGTTCTCGACGCTCGAGAGGATCGGCGGGACGCCGAGCCTGCTCCTCGGCGTCGCCTCGTTCACGCGCACCAACGTCGCCGAACAGGCGCTGCGATCGATCATGCGCGACCTTTTCCGCCGGGCGGTGCTCGCCTTCCCGGACGAAGACGTCCTCGTCGGCACGCGCATGGCGAACGCGGCGTCGTTCCGCGGCTTCACCGGGCTTTCCGATGTCGTGCCGCGCCCGGGGCACAAGCCCTCCGGCGAGGAGCGCGCCTGGGGCCGGCGGCTCGCCAAGCGGTTCGGCGTCGACGGCCAGCTCGACGACCGTGTTTTCGTCGTGAAAGGGGACGCCAACCCCTCTGGGATGCTCGACTACACGCCGCGCAAGGCGCCCGCGCTGGCGGCGAAGCTCGCCGAGTTGTTCACGCCCCTCGACGGGTCACGCCGGGACACCCTCGTGGCTTTCGGCTGGGCGATGGCTGAGGACCTCGCCGCCGGATCCCTTCCGAAGTAGCTTCCGGACCCTGCGCACCCAGCGCCGCGGGACGCGCCGGGGCAGCACGGCGAGGACCACCTTCGAGGCGTGACCCTGCCGCACCGCCGCCAGCCCGCAGATGAGGTAGCTCGGGCGGAATCCGAGCGTCTCGACGAGCTCGCCGCGCCGCAGGGGGTGTTCGACGGCGAAGGCCGCGCGCCGCGCGACCGGGTCGGCGACGAGCACGGACTGCGTGATTCCCGACCAGGAGATCGTCGCCGCGACCTCGCCGTCGGGGCGAACGGAAAGCTCGAACGCGCGTGGCGACGTCTCGATGACGACGACGGACTGCGCCGTTCCGTCGAGGTCGATGTAGGCGATCGAGGGTCCCCAGGTCGACAGCAGCGACATGCCCCGGCGTTCGGGCGCCGCGAGCTGGCGCAACAGCCGCCGGGCGGGCCGGCGCCGGGCGCGCCCGACGAGTGTCGGCGGGCCGAGGGCGACGATCGCCTCCGGCCGGGCCGGATCGGGGGGCTCCTCGTCGTCGGCGAGCGTCAGGGCGACGAGGTCGAAGCGGGCGGCGAGGCGCATGGTGCCGTCGGTGGTCCTCACCCGCTGAAGGAGACGCGCCCCTTCGGGACGTGACCGCAGCAGCGCCCCGGAGGCGAGATCGACGCCGACCCACTCCTCGGGGCCCGGCGAGAGGACCAAGCAGGCGAGCTCGGCGCCCGGTGCGGCGACCGGCCGCGTGCCGGCGTGGAGCCGGCGGGGGAACCGGACGTGCCGGTGGGCCGGCGGGGTCGTCGTCACGTCGCGGTCATCGCCTTCGCCTCGGTCACCATGCGGTCGATCGCGCCGGGGATCGCCGCGGGGTCCGTGACCGGCGCGTGGCACGCCCCGCGCCGGCAAACATAGGCGCCCGCGACCTCGCGTCCGACGACGAGCGGGCTCGGGGGCGATTCGCCCCAGACGAGGACGCGGGACGGCACGTAGCCGGCCGACGCCGCCGCGACGAGGTCGGCACGGTCGCCGATGACGACGATCTCGGTGGCGCCGAGTTCGAGGAAGACTGCGGCCTCGACAAGGTGCGCGCACGCGAGGGGTGACTCGACGAGCGCCGAGGCCGCCGCGGCGACGGTCCGGGCCGCACCCTCGACGCACGCCGCGTCTCCGGTGATCGCCCCCAACCGGGCGAGCGCGAACGCGGCGACCGAGCCCGCCGCCGGAGTGACGCCGTCGTGGACCTGGCGCGGCCGCACGACGAGCGCCTCGGCGTCTTTCCCCGTCGTGTACCAGCCGCCGTCCTCGGCAGAGAAGAGCCGGATGAGGTCGTGGGCCGCACTGAGCGCCTCGACCGTGTAGCGGCCGACACCGGTGAGCTCGCCGAGCCGGGTCAGACCGTCGACGACCCAGGCGTAGTCGGCGGCCACCGCGAGGTGCGCGGCGCGCCCGGACTGCCAGACCCGCTGCCACCTCCCGTCGGCGCGCCGCAGGTTGGCGAGGAGGAAATCGCCGAGCCCGACCGCCGCCGCCCGCCAGGTCGCGTCCCCCGTCGCCGCGGCGGCCTCGGCGAGGACCGAGCAGGTCATGGCGTTCCACTCGGTGAGCACCTTGTCGTCCATCGCCGGGCGGACCCGTCCGGCCCGCGCCCCGCAGAGCTCGGCCCGGACGCGCTCGACCTCGGGCGGCCGCACGATGTCGCCGCGCACCGGCCGGTGCAGGACGCTGCGCCCGTCCTCGAAATTGCCCGTCGCGGTGACGCCGAACCACTCGGCGGCGACGGCCCCGCGCGCGGCGCCCAAGACGGCGGCGAGCTCGTCGGGGGTCCAGAGATAGAAGCGCCCCTCGGCGCCCTCGGAATCGGCGTCCTCGGACGACCGGATGCCGCCGGAAGGGCCACGCAGGATCCCGAGCACGTAGCCGAGGGTCTCGTCGAGCACCTGGCGCCAGCGCGCGTCGCCCGTGATCTGCCAGGCGTGCAGGTAGCAGCGGCTGAGCGCGGCCTGGTCGTAGGCCATCTTCTCGAAGTGCGGCACGAGCCAGCGCCGGTCGGTCGAGTAGCGGGCGAAACCCCCTCCGAGGTGGTCGTAGATCCCGCCCGACGCCATCGCCTCGAGAGTCAGGGCCGCCATCTCGGCGGCCCGGGGGAGTCCGAGCTCGTCGGCGCGCCACAGGAGCTCGAGCATCGGCGCCTGGGGGAACTTCGGCGCCCGCCCGAAGCCGCCGTACTCGGCGTCGTAGTTCGCCGCGAACTGCTTTACCGCCGCGTCGAGGAGCGCGACGGCGCTCGGGGCGCCGGATCCGGGGACGGCCGGCGCGAGCGACGCCTGGACGGCCGCGGTGAGCTCGGTCGCGTTCTTGTCGATCTCGGCGCGCCGGCTCTCCCAGGCGTCGGCGACCGCGTCGAGCACCTCGGCGAATCCGGGGAGCCCGTGCGCGGCTCGGGGCGGGAAGTAGGTGCCGCCGTAGAACGGGCGGCCCTCGGGGGTCGCGAAGACCGAGAGTGGCCAGCCGACCTGCCCGGTGAGCGCCTGGACGGCCTCGAGGTAGACCGCGTCGACGTCGGGCCGCTCCTCCCGGTCGACTTTCACGGCGACGAATCCTGCGTTGAGGCGCCGGGCGATCGCCTCATCCTCGAAGCTCTCGTGCGCCATGACGTGGCACCAGTGACAGGCCGAGTAGCCGATCGAGATGAACACGGGCCGGTCGAGCTCGCGGGCGCGGGCGAACGCCGCCCCGCCCCAGGGGTACCAGTCGACCGGGTTGTCCCGGTGCTGGCGCAGGTACGGGCTGAGCTCATCGCCGAGGTGGTTCACGTCCCGGCGCCCGCGGCGATCTCCCGGGTCGCGTCGCGCCGGATCTTGCCGACCGTCGTGCGCGGCAGGGCATCGACCAGTCGGAGCTCCTTGGGGGCCGCGACCGGGCCGAGTTCGGCGCGGACGAGCTCCCGCAGGTCCTCGAGGGTCGGCGGGTCGTCGCCGTCCGCCTCGACGACGGCGACGACGCGTTCGCCCCATTCGGGGTCCGCGACGCCGACGACGGCGACCTCGGCGACGCCCGGGTGGGTTCGCAGCACCGCCTCGACCGCGACCGGCCAGACCGCTTCACCGCCGGTGCGGATCACCTCCGCCATTCGCCCGAACACCTGGAGCTCACCCGCGGGCGTGAGCGCCCCCGCGTCGCCGGTGCGGAACCACCCGGCGGCGTCCTTCGGGTCGCCCCCGGGGCGGTAGGCGCGCAGCAGCATCGGGCCGCGCAGCGTGATCTCGCCGCCCGGGTCGATCCGGACCTCGACGCCGTCGAGGGGCCAGCCGTCGTAGACGACGCCGCTCCCCGTCTCGGTCATGCCGTAGGTCGCGACGGCGTTCCGTGGTCGTTTCCGGGGTATCGGACCGCCGCCGAGGACGACGGTGCGGAACAACGCCGTGCCGTCCCCGAGACGCGCGCAGACCGTCGGGACCAACGAGACGAGCGTGGCGCCCCGGCGTGCTGCGGCCCTCACAGCGCCGACATCGAACGACGGCTGCACCTCGAGCGGCGTGCCGGTGGCGAGCGCCCGGGTGACGACGCCGAGCCCACTCACGTGCGACGGCGGCAAGCAGCACAACCACCTGTCCCGGGCCGGATCGACCCCGAGTCGCCTGCTCGACGCCACCGCCGACGCCGCCACGCCGTCCCGGGTGAGGACGACGCCGCGCGGCTCGCCCGTCGTGCCCGAGGTTGCGAGGACGAAGGCGTCGCCCTCCTCGACCGGACGGCCCCCGGCGAGGCCCGTCTCGACGCCGCGGGCCGTCACGACAGCGGCAGGGCGTAGGGCGTCGAGAAGTCGCGCCTTGGCCGGTGCGGGGAGTCGCTGGTCGACCGGGAAGACGGCGTCGCCGGCGTCGAGCGCGCGGCGGAGCGCCGCGACGAAGGCCTCGTCGCCCGGTAGGTCGAGGGCGACGAGGCGACGCACTCACGGTAGCCTAACGGCCTCATGAAGAGTGCTGAGCTGGGCCTACCCGCCTGGAAGGCGAGCGGCGACTACGAGGACATCACCTACGAGACCGCCGAGGGGATAGCCAAGGTGACGATCTGCCGCCCCGAGGTGCGCAACGCCTTCCGGCCCCGCACGGTCGTCGAGCTGTCCCATGCTTTCGATGCCGCCCGCGACGATCCCGACGTCGGTGTCGTGATCCTCACCGGAAAGGGCACGGAGGCCTTCTGTTCCGGCGGGGACCAGAAAGTCCGCGGTGACGACGGCTACCTCGGCGACGACCCGGTCGGGGCGCGCGGCATCGGTCGGCTGAACGTGCTCGACCTCCAGGTCCAGATCCGACGCCTCCCGAAGCCGGTCGTTGCCATGGTCGCCGGGTACGCCATCGGCGGCGGCCACGTCCTCCACCTCGTCTGCGATCTCACGATCGCGGCGGACAACGCGCGCTTCGGCCAGAACGGCCCGCGGGTCGGCAGCTTCGACGCCGGATACGGCGCGGGATTGCTCGCCCGCACGATCGGCACGAAACGCGCGAAGGAGATCTGGTTCCTCTGCCGCCACTACGACGCGGCGCGCGCCCTCGAGATGGGGCTCGTGAACGCCGTCGTGCCGCTCGACCGCCTGGAGCGGGAGACGGTCGCCTGGTGTCGGGAGATGCTGTCGTTCTCGCCCATCGCGCTGCGCATACTGAAGGCCGGGTTCAACGCCGCCGACGACGGTCTCGCCGGTCTTCAGCAGCTCGCCGGGGACGCGACGATGCTCTTCTACATGTCCGGCGAGGCGCAGGAGGGCCGGGACGCCTTCGTCGGGCACCGTCCGCCGGACTTCCGCCGCTTCCCGCGCCGGCCATGACGGCCCCGGATCCCCCGCGGAGGTGACGGTCGGCGTGGCGAGGGCAGCCGACTGGTTCGCGGCGACCCGGCCCCGGACGCTCTCGGCGTCGCTCGCCCCCGTCGCCGTGGGCATCGGGGTGGCCCGTTCGACCGGCCACGTCGTCGCCTGGCACGCCGCGCTGGCGTTCGTCGTCTCGCTTTCGGTCCAGATCGGCGCCAACTTCGCCAACGACTACTCCGACGGCGTGCGCGGGACGGACGCGAAGCGCGTCGGGCCGACCCGTCTCGTCGCCTCGGGGCTCGCCAGCCCGGCCGCCGTGCGCGCCGCGGCGGTCGCGTCCTTCGGTCTCGGCGCGGCCGCGGGTCTCGTGCTCGCCATCGTCATGTCGCCGTGGCTGATCCTCGTCGGCGCGGCGTCGATCGCCGCCGCCTGGCTGTACACGGGGGGATCCCGCCCGTACGGCTACGCCGGGTACGGCGAGCTGTTCTCCTTCGTCTTCTTCGGGTTCGTCGCGACCGTCGGGACGACGTACGTCGTCTCGGGGGAGGTCCCGGCGATCGCCTTCGGGGCGGCGGTGCCCCTCGGCGCGTACGCGACCGCGCTCTTGGTGGCGAACAACCTGCGCGACATCGCGACGGATGCGGAAGCCGGCAAGCACACGCTCGTCGTGCGCCTCGGCGACCGCCGGTCCCGGCTCCTTTTCACCGCCCTCGTCGTCGGCGGCGTCCTCGTGTCGGCCGTCGTCTCCCCGTGGCGGCACTTCGCCCTGCTCGGGCTGCTCGCCCTGCCGGCCGCCGTGGTTCCCCTTCGACGGGTGCGCGCCGGCGCGACCGGCGCCGAGCTCGTCCCCGTGTTGGAGCAGACGGGAACCGTGCACATCGTCCTCGGTCTTTTGCTGGCGATCGGCATCGCGCTGTGAGGCGCGCCGCGCCGGGCGACGCGGGGTCGGCGCTAGGGCGCTTCGATCCAGTCGCCGAGGAGTTCGGCAAAGCGGTGCGGGGCCTCGAAGGGGACGGCGTGCCCGACGCCGGGGACCGCGGTGAAGGTCGCGTTCTCGCCGATCACCGTCGCGAGGTGACGCCCGAGTTCCGTGAAGGTGCGGTCGAGGCCGCCCGAGACGACGAGGACGGGCATCGCGAGCCCCCGCAGGCGGTCGCCGTCGAACTGCTGGGTCCCGGTGTCGAGGGTCCGCAGCGCCCGGGCGAGGCCCGCCGTCGTGTTCTCGCGGCGGGCGTCGAGCCCGGCGGCCTTTTCGTCGAGGTGCGCGAAGAGCGGCGCCGCGAGCCACTCGGCGAGGAAGTCGTCGATGCCGACGCCGTCCTTCCCGGTCGCTTCGAGACGCGTGGCGAGCTGAGCGTCGGCCCGGCGGCGTTCGGCGCGGGCGTCTTCGCGCTCGATCCCCGGGTGCGCGCCGACGAGCACGAGACGCCGGACCGCGGCGGGGCGGGCGAAGGCGGCGTGGAGGGCGACGCGCCCGCCCAGCGAGTAGCCGACGTAGGTCGCCTCGCCGGCGGTCTCGGCGAGGAGTCGACCGGCGTCGAAAAGATCGCCGGCCACGACGTCGGTCGAACGCCCGTGGCCGGGAAGGTCGACGCAGCAGACCTCGTAGCGGCCCGAGAGCAGGGTGGCGATCTCACGCCACGAGCGACCAGTCTGGGTGAAGCCGTGGACGAGCACGATCCGTTCCCCCGCGCCGGCGCGTTCGACCGCGAGGGTGCGGGGTCGATCAGCGGCGCGGCCACCCGCGAGAGGGGGCATCGGTCGTGACGCTACCGGCGAGTTTCACGGCGACGCTCGTCGACGAGTGGGTGCGCGCCGGCGTGACCGACGCCGTGGTCGCCCCGGGATCGCGTTCGAGCCCGCTCGCGCTCGCGCTGCTCGGCGACGACCGGATCCGGGTCCACGTCCGGCTCGACGAGCGTTCCGCGGGGTTCTTCGCCGTCGGGCTCGCGCTCTCGTCTCGCCGTCCCGTCGTCGTCGTTGTGACGAGCGGCACGGCCGCCGCCGAGCTCCACCCGGCGGTCGTCGAAGCGGACCTCGCCGGCGTGCCGCTCGTCGTCTGCACGGCGGACCGACCGCCCGAGTTGCGCGGGGTCGGCGCCGCACAGACGATCGACCAGCAGCACCTTTTCGGCCGCGCCGTCCGCCACTTCGCCGATCCGGGGGTTCCGGACGAGGCGGGCCGGCGCCACTGGCGCTCTTTCGCCAGCCGACTCGTCGCCGAGGCGACGTGCGGGCCCCGGGGCCCGGGCCCGGTGCACGCCAACCTGCCGTTCCGCGAGCCTTTCGGCGGGCGGGCGGACGACCTTCCCCCCGCCAGGGATGGCGCCCGTCCCTGGCACGAGGTCGTCACGGGCGACGACGCGTCCAAGGCGGCGGTCGAGCGCCTGGTGCGCGAGGTTGGGGTCGCCCGGCGCGGCGTCGTCGTCGCGGGACGGGGGGCCGCGGTGGGGGATCCGACCGGCGCCGTGACGCTCGCCGCAGCCGCGGGGTGGCCGGTTCTCGCCGATTCCCTCGCTTTCCCGCGCCGGCCCGGAGCGGGCGTCGTCGCGGCGTGGGACGCCATCGTGAGAAGCGCGACGGCGCTGACCGCCCTGCGACCCGAGGTCGTCCTCCGGTTGGGCGCGCCGCCGGCGAGCCGCGCCCTTTCCGCCTGGGTCTCGGTGCTCACCGAGGGCGGCGCGTCGCAGGTCCTCGTCGATCCCCACGGGCGATTCGGCGACCCCGGCCGCGCCGCCGGCGCGGTGCTCGCCGCGGCGCCGGGGGGCTTGTGCCGACGCGCCACCGACGCCGTCGCCCGGGCGGGGGGACGGCGGGGAGGCTGGCTCGAGGCCTGGGGGGCGGCGGAGGCCGCGGCGCAAGCGGCCATCGACGCGGTGCTCGGGGGCTTCTCCCAGCTCACCGAACCGGGGATCGCCCGCCACGTCGTCGCCGGCGTGCCCGCGGATTCGACGCTCGTCGTCTCGTCGTCGATGCCGATCCGCGACGTCGATGCCTGGGCGGCACTCCGCGACGGGGCGCCCGTCGTGTACGCCAACCGCGGCGCGAACGGGATCGATGGCGTCGTCTCGACGGTGCTCGGCGCGGCGGCTCACCGCGCGCCGCCCGGGCCCCGGGGGCCGGCGCGCACCTTCGGGCTCGTCGGTGATCTCGCCTTCTTCCACGACCTGTCCGCCCTCGTGCGCGGCACGCACGAGAACGTGATCGACGCGACGATCGTCGTCGTCGACAACTCGGGCGGCGGGATCTTCTCGTTCCTCCCGTACGCAGAGGAGGTCGAGCCGGCCGTGTTCGAACGGGGCTTCGCCACGCCGCAGTCACCCGACCTCGGCGCGGTCGCCGAGGCGCTCGGGTGCCGAGTGACCCGGGTGTCGTCGCCGGGCGAGCTGGTTGCGGACCTCGGCGACGCGGAACCGCCCGGTGTCCGGGTCGTGATAGCCCGCACGGAACGCGGCGCGAACGCCGCGGTGCACGCCGCCCTCGAGACCGCCGTCGCGACGGCGGTCGGCGACGCGCTGGCGGGCGGTCGCTAGTCGCCGAAACGCCGCGCGTCGCCCGCCGCGTAGCGGGCGACGACCGAGTCGGTCTCGGCGGTGCGCTCGACGGCGGCGACGAAGGTCTCGAGGCTTGTCGCCGGCAGCGCGCAGGTCATCTCCTCGGGGGCCATGCCGGTGCGGACGCGCGACAGGGCGCAGCCGACGCTCGCCGCCGGGAGATGCTGTTCCTTGGCGATGGCGACGATGTGGCACTGGGGCTTGCCGCCGATGACGAGCCCCGGGATGGCGTCGGAGAGCACCATGAGCTGCCGTCCGTTGACGCGCAGCATCACCACGTCGGGCACGACGCCGACGGGCGTCTCGCCGAGCGGGCCGTAGGTGACGGCACCCGGGCGGCCCGAGACCGAGGGCAGCCCGGCGGCGTCGCGCGCCGTCACCCAGCCCGAGCTGAGCAGCGTCTCGACGTCCTCGTTCGTCGCCACCTCCTCAAGCGTCGCGAGCCCGTGCGTGACGCGTCCGACGCTGCAGTTGCCGTGGTCCTCGGGGACCGTGGCGAAGGTGCTGGTCGTGCCCCTCATCCAGAAGACGCATCCCGCCGGGACGCGTCCCGTCCGGCCGTCCGCGGTCGGCGCGGACATCGGCGCGTCGAAGCGGGGGACCCCGGAGGGGGGATCTTTCGAGAAGGAGATCGCCACGGGCGGGACGGCGAGGTGGAGGGCGTTCGTGAGCCGCGCGGCGAGCGAGACCCAGTCAGAGGTGGTCATCCGGTGTTTCTAGCTGACGCCCGGCGGTCGTGCATCTCGGCCGGCCGAGCCCGGTCGGCCGGACGCCCGAGCGCCTGTGGCAGGCTGAAGCGATGCCGAGCTGCTCGGAGGACTTCGCGTTTCGCGGGCTCGTCCACCAGGTGAGCGACCCGACGTTGTTGGCGCGGCTCGACGCCGGTGGCGAGAGCGTCTACGTCGGGTTCGACCCGACCGTCGACAGCCTGCAGATGGGCAACCTGCTGCAGCTGTGCACGCTCCGCCGGTTGCAGCTCGCCGGCCACCGGCCGATCGCCGTGGCGGGGAGCGGGACGGGCCTCATCGGCGATCCGGGAGAGCGGGCCGAGGAACGGCCGCTCATCTCCCGCGACGAGCTCGTGGCCAATCTCGCCGGGATCCGTCCGCAGCTCGAGCGTTTCCTCGATTTCTCGCTCCCGCCGGGGCGCGCCGCCCTCGTCGTCGACAACGGCGAGTGGCTCGGCGAGCTGTCGCTCCTCGATTTTCTGCGCGACATCGGCAAGAACTTCACCGTCAACCAGATGGTGGCGAAGGAGTCGGTGAGATCGCGCTTCGACCGGCCGGATCAGGGCATCTCGTTCACCGAGTTCAGCTACATGCTGCTCCAGGCCTACGACTTCCTCCATCTATTCGACGAGTTCGGCTGCCGGGTCCAGATGGGCGGGAGCGACCAGTGGGGGAACATCACGATGGGCGTGGAGCTCATCAGAAGACTGCGCGGTGAGACGGCCTACGCCCTCACGACGCCGCTCGTCACGAAGCCCGACGGGACGAAGTTCGGCAAGACCGAATCCGGCGCGCTCTACCTCGACGCCCGCAAGACGAGTCCGTACGCGCTCTACCAGAGTTTCTTCCGCGTCGAGGACAGCGTCGTCGGGGCGTACCTCCGCTACTTCAGCTTCCTTTCCCACGAGGAGATCATCGCCCTCGACGAGGCGACGGCGCGGCAGCCCGAATCCCGGGAGGCGCAACGGAGCCTCGCCCGGGCCGTCTGCACGCTCGTCCACGGCGAGGCGGAGACCGCCCGCGCCGAGGCGGCCGCCGGGGCGCTGTTCTCGGAGGACGTGGCGTCGCTCGACGAGCAGACCCTGCTCGAGGTGTTTGCCGACGCGCCGTCCTCGACGATGCCGGTCGCCGTCCTCGACGATGCCGGCGTCGACGTGGTCGACGCCCTGGCGGCGTCGGGACTCGTCGCGTCGAAGAGCGCGGCACGCACCGCGCTCGTCCAGGGCGGGGCCTACGTGAACAACCGCCGCGTCGGCGTCGACCGGCGCCTGACGCGGGCGGACCTCGTCGCCGGGCGCTACGTCGTGCTGCGCCGCGGCCGGCGCGACCACCACCTGCTGCGCTTCGACTGAGCCCTCAGGCGGGCCGGCCGAGCGCCTCCTCGGCGAGGGCGAGAGGAAGGCACCCGGTCGCGGCGATGGCGTCGTGGAACGACCGCAGGTCGCCCCGCCCCTCGGCGAGGTAGCGGGACCGGATCCTCTCGATCTCGAGGCTCCCCGTGAGGTACGAGGCCGCCTGGGTCGGCCAGGCGCAGTAGCGGCTCACCTCGGCCCGGGCGACGGGTTCGGGCAACCCGGCGTTCGTCTCCATGAAGGCGACGGCGTCGTCGACGCCGAGGTCGCCGATGTGGAGTCCCGTGTCGACGACGATGCGGGCGGCGCGGAAGATACGGGCGTTGAGGTGCCCGAGCTCGGCGCGTCGGTCGGCGAAGTAGCCCTGCTCGCGCATCATCGCTTCGGCGTAGAGGGCCCAGCCCTCCGAGAAGTACGAGGAGTGGACGAACTGGCGGACCCGCCGGGGCGACGCCTTCATCCACGTGAGGTGCCAGTGGTGGCCCGGGTAGGCCTCGTGCACCGTGATCGTGGGGATGACGTGGACGTTGTTGGCGGCGAGGCGCCGGGCATTCTCGGCGGGGGTGGTCCCGGCGGGCGGCCACGGCACGTTGAAGTGCCCGACCCGGCCGGGGAGGAACGCCGGCGGGGAGATGTAGGAAGCGACCGCGAGAATCGGGCGCAGAAACGGCGGCGTCGGCACGACCCGGCACTTCTCGCCGGCGGGGAAGCTGACGAGGCGGTTCGCGACGAGGAACTCGCGGCCTTTCGCGGTCTCGGCCTCGTAGCGGTCGCGCATCTCGTCGAAGCACACGGGCCGGTCCTCGCTTAGCGCGGCGAAGACCGGGCGCCAGTCGGGGGCGCGGGGATCGACCTCGCGGGCGAGCGAGTTCATCTCCGACTCGAGCTCGTCGAGCGCGCGCCGGCCACGTTCGCGCAGCGCCGACGCGCCGTAACCGAGGAGCTCTTTTTCCTGCAAAAGCGCCGAGTACCGCTCCTCGCCGATCGCGTAGCCGCCCCGGGCCGAGCTCGCCAGTTCGGTGAGGAACGACAGGAAGCCCCGGAACGCCTCTGACGCTGTGGCGGCGGCTTCGGCGACGGTCGCGCGCTGCGACGGCTCCGCGAACTCCGCTGGCAGCAACTCCTTGAAGTACGGGATCGCCGCCTCGCACTGATCGATGGCGCGACCGACGATCAACGGGTTGGCGAGCTCCGCCGAGAGGTTCTCGGTGCCGGCCGCGAGGACCGCGGCCGTCGCGCGCAGCCGGCTCGCGACGTAGCTGCAGAGCTCGTCGGCGGGGAACGACCGGTGGATGACGAGGCTGAGAATCCCGTCGAAGCACGGGTCGAGGTAGACGGACGGTTCCCGTTGCCAGGCCCGCCACGACTCGAGGACCTGTCGTCCGCGGATCTCGGCGATGACCGCGGCGCGGTCGACCGCCTGGTCCGGCCCGAGCGACCGGTCGTCGACGGCGCGCAGTCGTTCCAGCCACGTGGCGTCGTCGGACGACCGACGGTCGAAGGCCGTGGCCGTGAAATCGCCGACCTCCCCGTGTTCGCCCGCGGCGCCGAGGGCGGTCGCCGTCACGGGCGAGACCGCGAACTCGTGGTCGAGCCAGTCGTCGAGCAGATCGTCGAAGGGGGCGGCGGGGTCAGGCGGAGTCATGGCCCGACGGTAGACGACCGGCTGGCAGAGGGCGGGATCGTGCACCGGTCGCGTATAGGGTCCCCGTCGTGGCTGAAGCGTCCGGGCCCGTCGGGCCGTTCCCCGACGGCGTCGACCCCGTGGAGTACGACCGCCTCCGTCGGCGGGTGCTGTGGGCGATGCCGACGGGCCTGTACGTCGTGGGCTCCGTGGCGGGTGGCGAGCGGAACCTCATGACGGCGAATCTCGTCGTGCAGCTCTGCGTCGACCCGAAGCTCGTCGGCGTGGCCGTCGAGTCCTCCGCGCGTACCCACGGGTTGATCGAGTCGGGCGGGTGCTTCGCCGTGTCGTTCGTCGCCCGCGACGACCGGGCGCTCGTGCGCAAGTTCGTGAAACCCGCGACCGACGACCGCGCGGCGCGCACGCTGAACGGTGTCGCCTACCTCGACGCGCCGGTGACCGGGGCGCCGGTGCTCGCCGGGGCGGTGGCGTTCCTTGACTGCCGGCTCGAGCGCACCGTCGCCCTCGGATCGCACTCGCTGTTCGTGGGGTTGGTCGTCGACGCCGCCTTCGGGGCCGGCCGCGACCCCGAGGAAGGCCCGGTCCTCCGCGTCGAGGACACCCGCATGAGCTACGGCGGTTGAGCGGGGTGGCCACGACGCACCGGTCGGCGCAGCGGCTCTCCCGGCCCGCCCGGCTCGAGATCCGCCACGTGGCCGACGCGGTCGCCCTCCGCGCCCTCGTCGACGAGCTCGAGGGGCTCGGCGAGTACGCCCTCGACACGGAGTTCCACCGGGAGCGGACCTACTTCGCGCGTCTCGCCCTCCTCCAGGTCGCCTGGGCCGGCGGGATCGCCCTCGTCGACCCGCTCACCGTCGACGTCGCGCCGTTCGCCCAGGTCCTCGCCGGTCCGGGGCTCGCCGTCCTCCACGCCGCCGACCAGGACCTCGAAGTCCTCGAGCGGGCGTGCGGGACGACGCCGGCGAGGCTTTTCGACACCCAGCTCGCCGCGGGGTTCCTCGGCATGTCGACGCCGTCGCTCGGCTCGCTCGTCGAACGGATGCTGCGACTGCGACTGGAAAAGGGCGACCAGCTCACCGACTGGACGCGCCGCCCCCTGAGCGACGAGCAGTGCCAGTACGCGGCGAACGACGTCGCGCACCTTCTCGATCTGCGCCGGGTGATCACCGACCGGCTCGCGGCGAACGGCCGGATTGCCTGGGCCGAGGAGGAGTGCGCGGCCCTCCTGCAGCGGGCGCGGCTGCCGAGGCTCCCGGAGGAGGCGTGGTGGAAGCTGCGTCAGGCGCGTCAGCTGCGCGGCGTGGAACGGGGCGTCGCGCAGAGCGTCGGCGCCTGGCGGGAGCGGCGCGCCCAGGCCCTCGACCGCCCGGTCCGCTTCATCCTGTCGGATCTCGCGCTCGCCGCGATCGCCCACCGTCCGCCGAAGAGCCGGGCGGACCTCGAGCACGTGCGCAATCTCGACCTGCACAGCCTCGGCGAGCCGATCGTCGCCGAGCTGCTCGCCGCCGCCGCCGAAGGGGCCGGCCTTCCCCCGGAGGCGGTCCGTCTGCCGCCGGGGCCCGAGGGGCACTCCGTCGGCCGGCCGGCCGTCGCGCTCGCGCTCGCCTTCGCCGGCGAGCTCGCCCGGCAGCTCGACATCGACGCGGCGCTGCTCGCGACGCGGGCAGACGTCGTCGCTTTCCTCCAGCAGCCCCCCGAGGGACGCCTGACCGCCTCGTGGCGGCACGAGATCGTCGGTGAGCCGCTCGTCCGCCTCGTCACGGGGGCCGCGGCCCTCGCCCTGGAGGACGGCGCGCTCGTTCTCGAGGAGCGCTCGCACCGCCCGTACTCGGGCTAGGGGCGGACGGCCGGCCCGGCCGCGGGCCGACGGCGCAGCGAGGTGTGGACCTGGTCGCCGAGGCGGGAGAACCCGACCCGGGCGTAGCTGCGGGCGGCGGCGTCGCTTCCCGCGGTGAGGAAGACGAGGTCGGCTCCGGTGGCGAAGGCCGTGCGGCACAGGGACGCCGTCAGCGCGGAGGCGAGCTGGAGACCGCGGATGGACTCGTCGACGGCGATCCCCGCGATCTCGCCAAAACCGGCCCGCACGGCGGAGCACGAACCCGCGCCGACGACGCGGCCCGCGTCCGGCTCGAACGCCGCGACGACGAAACCGCCGTTCCCTTTGACGTGGTCGACGGCGGCCGTGAGATCGGCGTCGGCCGGCTCGATCTCGCCGAAGGCGGCGCGCTGCACCCGGACCGCGGCGACGAGCTCGTCAAACGTGGCCGGCGGGCGGATCGTGAAGCGCCCCGCGGGAGCTGGCGCGCGCAGTTCATCGCCGCGGACGCCCATCAGCGGGAGGACCGCCTCGGTCACGAAACCTGCCGGCGACAAGGAGTTGTCGAGCCCGGGGCACAGTTCGGGGAAGTACTCGAGGCGTGCGACGCGGTCTCGCTGGCTGAACGAGGCGACGAGCCGCTCCACGTCGTCGCCGGCCGGCGCGGCACCGTCGTCGAGGATCGCGTAGTTGAGGTACGGATTGGAGTCGTCCGCGGTGATCGTCACGAGAAACGGGCCGACGCGCCCGACGATCCGGCCCGTCGAGGCGGTCGTCCGGACGTAGTCGGCGAGGCGGGCGAGCTCGCCGCTCACCACCGGCGTTTCAGACCCGGCCGGGTCAGGCGGTCCGGTGGTCAGCAGGCGCAGCCGGGTCTGCCGGCGGCCGCAGATCGATCGTCAGCGTGAGGATCCCCCCTTCGAGCTCGAACTCGGCGTCGCCCACCATCGCGAAGTCCATGTAGTCGAGCTCCATCTGCTCGAGGATGCGGCGCCGCTCGGCGCCCTCGACCGGAGGCATTCCCCGTCGCCGGACGGCGGAGGCGCGCTCTTGGAAGCGGGCCACCATCGCCGCGGGATCGAACGGGCCGGGCACGCTCCAACGCTACCGGGCCCGCGAACAGCCGGGGCGAGGGCCGCGGCCATCAGAGTCGGCGGGATCTCGTCGGACAGGTCCGCGCCCCGCGGACCTCCTGGATCGGCCAACATGGCGGTGCCCGGAGGGCGACAGTCATCTTCGTCCGGGCCCCCGGGGGATCGCGGAGTAGCAGGTCGTGGTGTTCTCCGGGGGTATGCTGCGGATGAAGTCGGGTCTTGGAGTGAGTTCCGATGTTATGTCTCGCTGCAGGGCGTCCCCGCGCGACCGCGGGCAACGCGTCCTCCTGCAAGCAGGGAGTGGCTCGTGAAAAAGGGACGGCACCGTCGATTCGAAGAGGCGCGCAGCCTGAAGCGTGCGGTCGAGGTCGTGGCGGAACCTTGCCCCGAGTGTGGCGCGGGCCCCGAAGAGGACCACGCCACCTGGTGCCTTTACGAGTCCGAAGAGCTCGAGGAGGAGGCCGAGGACCTGACCTGACCGCACCCCCGCCGGACGACGGGGTGCGGTAGCGGCGAGCGTCGGGCCCGGTGCTCGTCGAGGTAGGCGGCGATCATCTTGTAGACCGCCGGCCCGACGAGCGCGCCGAGCTCGTCGGCGAGGCTCAGGTAGACGGGCTCGGGCGAGACGAAGGCCTCCGGCGCCTCGGTGCACCACCAGTGGAACTCGTCGCCCGCCGGTCCCCAGTGCCGCCGTTCCCACTGCGTGATCGTGGAGGTGACGTGGCCTTCCTCGTCGGAGGTGTCCTCCCGGCGCACCGGGAGCTGCCAGCAGACGTCGGGCTTGTATAGACGCGGGGGGACTCCCGCCTCGAGGGCGGCGCGGTGGAGCGCGCACCCGGGCCCACCGGGGAATCCCAGCCGGTTGAGGAAGATGCAGGCGCCGTCGACGAGCCGCGTCGTCAGGTCCTCGCCCTGGCGTTTCACGACGCCGACGCGCCGCGCCCTTCTGATGTGCTGGAACTGGCTCTCCGTGAGGCGCGCCGCCGCGGCCTGGACGCGCCGGGTGTCCTTTTTGTCCGACAGGTGGGCGCCGTAGCTACAGCAGCCCTCGGCGAGCTCCGCGGCGGGACCGGTGAGCACCCCCTGGCAGCCCGCACCGTAGATGCACTTCCAACCGCTGAGGAGGAACGTCACGTCGATCACCCACGTGCGGTCCTCGTCGGGGTCGGCGAAGCTCACCCATTCGTGCGCGTCATCGGGGATGGACATGCGTCGAACGCTACCGGCGCCGCGGCGACCCCGGCGAGCTGTTGCTGCGTCGGCTCGGCGCAGCAGAACCACGGCTCGGTGAGGTGGGCACGCCCCCCCGGGGCGGGTCCAGGACTGACCACGGGCTCGGGCTCGCCCGGATCGTGCCGGCCGAGGTGGTCGAACACGAAGGCGCGCACGGCGGCGTAGGTCGCCTCGACCGGCTCAGAGGAGCTGGCCGCGGCCTCGCACCGGGTGGCGATCGCCGTCTGGAGCTCGTCGAGGAGCGGGTCCTGCGCCGACCAGGTGAAGCCGAGGGAGGCCGCGTCGAACGGCCCGAGGCAGGCTGCGAGCACGGGGTCGTCATCGTCGAGCACGAGCGAGCCGGGCGGGATGAGGAGCCGGATCGAGTACTGGACGGGGTCGACGTTCGCCACGAGGTCGTGCGCGGCGACGAAGTCGACGATGTCGACGAGATCCTGCCGTTGGGTCCACGGCGTGAACGGCAGGAACGACGGCCGGATCTCGACGCCGTGGGCGCGCAGCTCGGCGACGGCGCGGCCCGCGTCCTGTGCCGTGTGGCCCTTGGCGAGGCGGCGGAGCACGGCGTCGCTCGTCGATTCGAAGGCCGAGACGACGAAGGCGAGCCCGAGGTCGGCGAGCTCGGCGACGACGTCCCGGTGACGCAGCAGGTGCGAGACCTTGATCGTCGCGTCGAACGTGACGTCGGGATGGCGGGCATGAAGGGCCCGCGCGACGCCGAGCGCGTGGACCGGGCGGTTGAGGAAGTCGGGGTCGGCGAAGCGCACGTGCCCGGCCCCGGCCGCGACGACGGCGTCGACGTCGGCGAGCACCGATTCCTCCCCCACCGCGCGCGACCGCCCCTCGTAGACGACGGGCACCGGGCAGTGTCGGCAACGGTGGTTGCAGCCCCGGCTCGCCTCGACCGTCCCGACGAGCCGCTCCCCGCCCGTGGCGACCAGGCGGGCGTAGGCCCCGAGGCCGGGAAGGCCGGCGCGGCGCGGCAGGACAGGCGGTGTCGCGCCGTCGCGTGCCCGTCCGATGTCGACGACGGCGGCGTGCGGCTCGACTGCCTGGCCACCGGTGTCGAGCCAGCTGGCGAGCGCCGTCCCCACCTCGCCAGCCGCCGCGAGATCCCCGGCCCGAAGCATCCCGGTCGCCGCCGCCACGGGGGCGTAGAGGCCGTAGAGCGCGATCCGCATTTCGGGGCGCGTCGCGCGCAGCCGGTCGACCACGGGAATCGCGAGCCGCAGGGCGGTGTGCATCGGGACGGAGATGGCGACGGCCTCGGCCCAGGCGGCGTCGCCCGTCGGCCACGGCTCGACGGCGAGGTCGACGGTGCGCACCTCGTGACCCGCGGCGGCGAGCTCGGCGGCGGGCCACGCGAGGCCGAGCGGCTGCGCGCCGAGCTCGTAGGTCGAGACGAGAAGGACCCGGCTCAACCGCCCGCTCCGGCGGCGACCTCGGCGTCGACCCGCACGTCGAGCGCGGCGAAGCCGCGCCGCAACGCCTCCTCGACCTGGTCCGGGCGCGTGGCCCGGGCGAAAAGGAATCCGAGGTACCGGTCGCCGGCCGGCCAGGCGGTGAGGTTGGCACCGACCGGGACCGTCACCTCGAGTCCCCAGACCCCGGGGACCCGGAGGGCGGCGTCGGCCCCGTCGATCCCGCCGAAGCGGCCCGATGAGGGGACGGGGAGCATCATCACGCCGGAGGCGTCCGGCAACCGGGCGTCCGTCAGGTCGATGCCGGCGCCGACGGCGTGGGCGAGGACGATCTCCTCGAGCGACCGTCTCGAAGAGAAGCGGAGCGCCTTCGAGCACTTCCCGCCGATCGTGCGTGCTGCGGCCTCCAGGACGACGACCCGTGCCTCGGCGTGGGCGCCGTGCGGCGTGAGCCGGGCCTCGGCGTGGACCGGGCCATCGATGAGGCCGAGTGCCGCGCAGGCCGACGCCACCGTCGCGGCGAGCGTCCGCTGGAGCGCAGCGGGGTGGCGGGACGGCGTGACGTAGATCGTCTCCTCGAAGAACGGGCCGTCGAGGGGGTCGGGCTTGTCGAAGACGGCGAGGACCTCGAGACGGCCGTCGGTCAGGAGCCCCTCGAGCGCCACCTCATCGCCGGGGACGAACGATTCGACGAGGAGCGGTTCGCTCGCCGGTCGGTCGGCCCCGACGGCGATGCGGCGTACCGTCGCCGCGACCCTCCGGGCGTCGCGCTCGTCGTCGGCGCGGATGACGCCCCGGCTTGCGGCGAGCGAGCACGGCTTGACGACAACGGGATAGCCCAGCCGGGCTCCGGCGGCGGCAACCGCGTCGTGCTCGTCCGAGGAGGTCGCGACGATCTCGAAGCGCGGTTGGGCGACTCCCGCCGCGTCGAGCAATCGGCGCATCACCGCTTTGTTCCGGGTCGCGGCGATTGCGGCGGTCGGGTTCTTCGCCAGACCGAGCCGCTCGGCCGCTGCCGCTGCGGCGAGCGCTCCGACGTCGTCGACGGCGACGATCGCGTCGACGGGCGTCACCGAGTCGAACGCCTCGACTGCATCGGCAGCCGCCGGCGGGTCGTCGAGGGGTAGGACGAGGAACCGGTCCGGCAGCGCGCCAGCCATCGCCTGGGGGGCGTCTGACCCCGTCACGACGTCGATCCCCAGTCGCGCGGCGGCCGCGAGGAACTCGGTCGCGCGGTACGTCGAGGACGGCAGGACGACAAGGACGCGGGTCACGCCTCCATCATGCCGGTTCGCCACGCTTTCCCGCGCGGCGCGCCGCCGATCTCGGGCGTCACCCCTACGATGGCCGTATGGCTGAAGACGCGCCCGACGAGCTGCGCCCGGACGCCGTGCTCACCGTCACCGACGCCGCGCGTGCCACGATTCTCGAGGCTCGCGCGGCGGAGCACGATCCGGAGAGCCTGGCGCTGTTCATTGAAGCGACCGGGTCGGCGAACGGCGCTTACGTCTACGAGATGTGGTTCGAGGCGCTCGCCGATGCCTCACCGCGCGACGTGCCGTGTCGTTCCGGCGAACTCGTCGTCGTGGTCGGTGGCGACAGCGTCGACAAGATGCGCGGCGCGACGCTCGATCTCGGGGACCAGGGCCTCGTCATGGTCAACCCGAACACGCCGCGGGTGCAAGCGACCGCGCCCGCGGTCGCGCAAGGCGATGTGACGAGCGCGGTCGCCCGCTCCGTGATCGCGGTGCTCGAGGAACAGGTGAATCCCCAGATCGCCATGCACGGTGGCCGCGCCGACCTCGTCGCCGTCGACGAGGGGGTCGCGTATTTGAGGCTGTCCGGCGGCTGCCAGGGGTGTGGGCTCGCGGCGGTGACGCTCGGCCAAGGGATCACGGTCGCGATCCGGCAGGCGGTGCCGGAGATCGTCGACGTCGTCGATGTCACGTCCCACCAGGACGGCCGCAACCCGTACTACGAGCCGGCGAAGAAGTAACGCTGCGCCTCGCCCCCCTCGTTGAGCAGGCGAGACGGTAGATTTCTCCAATGCTCCGCTTCCTCACGGCTGGGGAGTCCCACGGACGTGCCCTCGTCGTGATCGTGGAGGGCCTGCCCGCCGGCCTGCCGGTCACGCTCGACGGGATCCGCGCCGAGCTCGCCCGTCGCCGGCTCGGCTACGGGCGCGGGCCGCGGATGCGGGTCGAGCGCGACGAGGCCGTCATCGTGGGCGGCGTGCGCCACGGCAGGACGCTCGGCTCGCCGGTCGCGATCGAGATCGCCAACAGCGAGTGGCCGAAGTGGGAGCGGGAGATGTCGCCCGAGCCCGGCGTACCCGAGAAGGTGCTCACCGCGCCACGCCCGGGGCACGCCGACCTCGCGGGCATGGAGAAGTACGGATTCGACGACGCGCGCGACGTGCTGGAGCGGGCGTCGGCCCGCGAGACGGCCGCCCGTGTCACGGCCGGCGTGCTCGCCAAGGCGCTCGTCGCCGAGCTCGGCGTGTCGGTCATCAGCCACGTCGTCGCGATCGGCAAGGCGACGGCTCCGCCGGGCGTGCGGCCACGCCCCGAGGACCGGTCCACTGTCGATGCGTCCGAGGTCCGCTGCTTCGACGCGGCCACCTCCGAGGCGATGGTCGCCGAGATCAAGTCCGCCGCCAAGGCGGGTGATTCGCTCGGGGGCGTCGCCGAGGTCGTCGGCTACGGGGTCCCGGTCGGGCTCGGCAGCTACGCCCACTGGGACCGGCGTCTCGACGGCCTGCTCGCGCAGGCGCTGATGAGCATCCCCGCGGTGAAGGCCGTCGAGATCGGGGACGCGATCGAGGTCGCCGGCCGGCGCGGCTCCGAGGCGCACGACGCGATCTTCTGGGACGCACCGAACGCGACGTACCGGCGCGAGACGAGCCGTGCCGGCGGAGTCGAGGGCGGTGTCTCGACCGGCGGGCTGCTCGTCGCCCGCGCGGTCATGAAGCCGCTCGCGACGCTGAACCGACCCGTGCTGGCGACCGTGGACGTGGCGACGAAGAAGGAGGCGCTCTCGTTCAAGGAGCGCACCGACGTCACCGCGGTGCCCGCGATGGGGGTCGTCGCCGAGGCGATGGTCGCCCTGGTGCTCGCTGCGGAGGCGCTCCGCAAGTTCGGTGGCGACTCGGTCGCCGAGATGGTGCGCAACCGCGACGGCTTCGTCGCGGCGCTCGACTCGAGCCCGTCCGCCCCCCAGGGTCCGGGGTCCGCCGTGCAACCGGGCCGGCACTGATGGCCGTCATCCCACGGGACCACCGCCACATCGTGCTCATCGGCATGATGGGCAGCGGCAAGTCATCGGCGGGCCTCCGGCTCGCCGTGCTCCTCGGGAGGTTGTTCGTCGACACCGACGAGGAGATCGCCGCCGTGACCGGCTCGACGATCGCCGAGATCTGGTCGAACGAGGGTGAGGAGAAGATGCGCGCCGTCGAGTCGACGGTGCTCGCGGAGGCGATCGCGTCGCCCTCGCCGTCGGTCATCTCGGTGGGCGGAGGCGCGGTCCTCGACCCGGAGAACCGTGCCGCGATCGCCGAAGCGGGCGATGTCGTCTGGCTGCGCGCCCGGCTCGACACGCTCGCCGCGCGGCTCGGCGACGGCGCGGGCCGTCCGCTGCTCGCCGCGGACCCCGCCGCAGCGCTCGGGCGCATCGAGCCGGAGCGCCGACCTTTGTACGAGGAAGTCGCGAACGCGGTCGTCGACGTCGACTCTTTCGAGGCCGAGGCGACCGCCGCCGCCGTGCTCAACGCGATCCAGCGCCGGGTCGAGGTGCAGCTCGCGGGGCACCGCTACGAGGTCGTCGTCGGCCCGGGGGCGCGTCATCTGCTCCGTGGAGCCATCCCCGCCGGGGCCCGCCGGGCGGCGATCGTCACGCAGGCGGGCGTGAACGTGGCGGTCTCGACGGGGATCGAGGAGTTCGAGTTCGCGATCGGGCTCGGTGAGTCGGCGAAATCGCTCCGCACGATCGAGGAGCTGTGTCGGGACTTCGCCCGTGCCGGACTGACCCGCGCCGACGTGGTCGTCGCCGTCGGGGGCGGTGTCGTCACCGACGTCGCCGGTTTCGCCGCGGCCTGCTACCACCGGGGCGTCGCGGTTATCAACGTGGCCACGACGCTGCTCGCCCAGATCGATGCCGCGATCGGCGGCAAGACCGGCGTCAACCTCGTGGAGGGCAAGAACCTCGTCGGGTCGTTCTGGCAGCCGAGCGCGGTGTTCTGCGACACGGACGCGTTGTGGTCGCTCCCCGAGCGCGAGTGGCGGTCCGGACTGGGCGAGATGGCGAAATACGAGTGCGTCGGTGTCGCCGATCTCGACGGACGGCCGCTCGTCGACCAGATCGCGGCGTGTGCCGCGGCGAAGGCCGCCATCGTCGCCGTCGACGAGCGGGACTCCGCCCGCAGGATGGTCCTCAACTACGGCCACACGCTCGCCCACGCCCTCGAAGCCGCGGGCTTCGCCGAATCCGGCACCGACGACGCCTCGATCCGGCACGGCGAGGCCGTCGCGATCGGGCTCGTCTTCGTGGCCCGACTTGCCGCGGAGCTCGGGCGGATCGGAGTCGACGGGGTCCACCGGCACATCGCCGCCGTCGAGCGCTACGGGCTCGGCACGTCGATCCCAGCCGGTGTCGACCTCGACGAGCTGCTCGTCTTCATGGCCCGGGACAAGAAGACCCGGACCGGTCTGAGCTTCGTCCTCGATGGTCCCCGCGGCGTCGAGTTCGTGCCCGACATCGATCCCGCGGTGGTGCGCGCCGCGCTCGTCGCGACCCAGTCCCGAACCCCCGGAGGTGGCATCTTGCCCGACGTCAAAGCGAGGACCGCGTGACCGAACCCGACGCCACAACCGTTTCAGGTCCACCCACGATCCTGCTGCTCTCGGGCCCGAACCTCGGGTTGCTCGGGGTCCGTGAGCCGTCGGTCTACGGCACAGCGACGCTCGCCGACCACGTCGCCCGGGCCGGGGCGGCCGCTCAGGCGAACGGTTTCGCGCTCGAGCACGTCCAGTCCGAGCACGAGGGTGACCTCGTCGCCGCGGTGCACGCGGCGCGCGGGCGTGTGGACGCGATCGTCGTGAACGCCGGCGCGCTGTCGCACTACGGTTGGTCGCTCCACGATGCACTGGCGACGTTCGACGGGTTGGTGATCGAGCTGCATCTGACGCACCCGGACGCCCGGGAGCCGTGGCGCCGCACGTCGGTCATCGCGCCGGTGGCGGACGGTGCGGTCGCCGGATTCGGGGGGCTGGGTTACGAGCTGGCGGTCGAGGCGGCGGCGCGGCTGGTGAAGGAAAGGAAGGCCTAGATGGTGGTCTCAGTGATTCGCGAGACGGGGGAGGAGACGTCGCCGGCCATTCCGCCGATGAACGTGCCTTCGCGTGTCGGGAAACTGCGGGAGCGGCTCGGCCGGGAACGCCTCGGGGGCATGCTCGTCACGTCGCTCGCCAACGTCCGCTATCTCACGGGATTCTCCGGTTCGAGCGCCGTGCTGCTCGTCACGGCGCGCCGCTGCCTGCTCATCACGGACGGACGGTACAAGGACCAGGCCGCGCGCGAGATGGCCGCGTCCGGTGTCACCGCCGACCTCGAGGTCGTCAATGCGACGAAGCGCCTGAAGACGATCGAGTCGGCGACCCGGGCGCTGGCGCGCCTCGGGCTCGAGGCCGGATCCGTGAGCTGGGCGACCCAGACCGAGCTCGCCGCGACGCTCAAGCCGGAGCTCGTCGCGACGAACGGGTTCGTCGAGGCGATCCGGCTCGTGAAGGACGCCGGCGAGATCGCCCGCATCGAGCGGTCCTGCGACATCGCCGACGTCGCCTTCGCACAGATCAAGCAGCACCTCGCGGAGGGCGCGACCGAGGCGGAGTTCGCGGCTGAGCTCGAGTTCGAGATGCGCCGGCGCGGTGCCGGGGCGGCGTCGTTCGAGTCCATCGTCGCCTCTGGGCCGAACGGCGCGCTGCCCCACGCCAAGCCGACGGACCGCGTGATCGTGCCCGGCGACCTCGTCGTCGTCGACTTCGGTGCGCTCTTCGACGGCTACCACTCGGACATGACCCGCACGGTGTGCATCGGTGAGCCGTCGGCCGCCGATGCCGCGCTCCTCGCCGCCGTGGCCGCCTCCCAACGCGCCGGGCTCATCGCCGTCGTCGCCGGCGTGACCGGCGGGGCGGTCGACGAAGCCTGCCGCGCCTCGCTCGCGGAGGCGGGGTATGCCGAGGCGTTCACGCACTCGACGGGGCACGGGGTCGGGCTCGACATCCACGAGGCGCCGATGCTCGGCGCGGGGTCCGCGGACGTGCTGCCCGAAGGCGCGGTCGTGACCGTCGAGCCGGGGGCGTACCTCGTCGACCACGGGGGCGTGCGCATCGAGGACACCGTGGTCGTGACGGCGTCGGGGTTCCGTCCGCTCACCAAGACGACGAAGGATTACACGCTCTGATGGCTCTGTCGACGAACGATCTGAAGAACGGGATGGCACTCGACCTCGCCGACGGGCTGTTCGAGGTGGTCGAGTTCCAGCACGTGAAGCCCGGCAAAGGCGGCGCCTTCGTGCGCACCAAGCTTCGCAACCTGCGGAACAAGGCAGTCGTCGAGCGGACGTTCCGCGCCGACGAGCGCGTGGAACAGGCGGTGATCGACAAGCGCGAGATGCAGTTCCTCTACCGCGACGGGACCGACTACGTGTTCATGGACAACGTCTCGTTCGACCAGATGACCGTCCCGGCGCTGACGCTCGGCAGCGCGGCGTCGTTTCTGAAGGTGGGAAACTCGGCTCTGCTCATGCTGCACGAGACCGAGATCGTCGACGTGGAGCTCCCGGCGGCCGTCGAGCTCGAGGTGACGGACACCGAACCCGGCATGCAGGGAGACCGCGTCTCGGGGGCGCGCAAGCCCGCGACCACCGAGACCGGGCTCGTCGTCCAGGTGCCCCTGTTCGTCAACGAGGGCGACCGGATCAAGGTCGACACCCGGTCCGGTGAGTACCTCACGAGGGCGTAGCGAGCGGGTTTCGTTCACCGGCGTTCGCCGGCGCGCCCGTGAGCGGGCGCTCGACCTGCTCTACGAATCCGAGATGAAATCGATCGCGCCCGTCGCCGTCCTGGCGGGACTCCCGGTCGCGCCCGACCCGTACGCGGCGGCGCTCGTGCGCGGGGTGGGGGCGCATCTCGAGGCGATCGACGCCCTGATCGACGCCCACGCCCGGGCGTGGGCGATCGACCGGCTGCCCGCGATCGACCGGCAACTGCTGCGGATCGCGACCTATGAGATCGCTTTCGGGGGAGAGGTCCCGGTCGCGGTGGCGATCGACGAGGCGATCGAGCTCGCCCGGGAGTTCTCGACGGAGGAGTCGGGCCGGTACGTGAACGGCGTGCTCGCGGCGATCGCCGCCGAGACCGACCCGACCCGGGCGCCGTGAAGCGGCGCGGCGCCTACGCCGCGGCGGGGGTCGACTACGCGGTCCTCGACGCCGCCAAACGCCGGGCGGTCGCGGCCGCCCGGGCGACGTCGTCGTTCGCGATCCCCCGGGGCGTGGCGATCGACGAGGCGAGCCGCGGCGAGCCGGCGACCATCGTCCGGACCGACGACGCGACGTACGGGTTCGTTCTCGAGTGTCTCGGCACGAAGTCGCTCGTCGCGCGCGACTTCGAAGCGGCGACCGGGATCGACCGGTACGACGCCGTCGGCTACGATACCGTCGCCGCCGCGGTGAACGACTGCTGCTGCGTGGGCGCGTTGCCGCTCGTCGTGAACGCCTACTTCGCGACCGGCGCGGCCTCCTGGTACGAGGGGACCCGGCACGCGTCGCTCGTCGCGGGATTCGCCCGGGCGTGTCACGACGCCGGCGCCGCCTGGGGTGGCGGCGAGTCGCCGACGCTGTCCGGTCTCGTCTCTCCCGACGGGATTGACCTCGCGGCGGCGGTCGTCGGACGCGTGCCCGAAGGCGTCGAGCCGTACCTCGGGGCCGGGCTCGTCGCGGGCGACGAGATCGTGCTCGTCGGCTCCAGCGGTCTCCACCAGAACGGTGCCTCGCTCGTGCGGGTCGTTGCGGCCGGCCTTCCGGACGGCCTGGCGACGCGGCTCGGCTCGGGCCGGCTGTTCGGCGACGCGGTGCTCGACGCCGGCCTGATCTACGTCGGTCTCGTCGAGCGCCTCATCGCCGATGGCGTCGCGGTGCACTATCTCAGCCACCTCACCGGGCACGGGTTGCGCAAACTGATGCGCGCCGACCGTGCCCTCACCTATCGCATCGCGTGTCTGCCCGAGGTGCCCGAGGTGCTCGCCTTCGTCGCCGCCCGGGCGGAGCTCTCCGACGCCGAGGCCTACGCGACCCTGAACATGGGCGCGGGATTCGCCTTATTGCTCGCGGAAGGCGCCGGCGGGCGCGCCGTCGAACTCGCCGGGGCGCTCGGCCTGTCGGCGCTCGTCGCGGGACGGGTGGAATCCGGGCCGCGCCGGGTCGTCATCGAACCGATCGGCGTCGAATATGCGGCCGGCGACCTCGAGCTGCGGTGAGCGACACCGGCGGCTGCGACGGCGTCGTCAACGACCCGGCCGGCGCGCCCGGATGAAGGCGCTCATCACCGCGCCGTCGAGCTCGGCGACCGCCTCCTCGAGGTCCATGCCCCCGGGGAGCTCGGCCGAGGCGGACGCCTCCTCCGCCATGCGAACGATCCCGGCGCGGTCGTAGACGTTGGTCGGCTCGATCCCTACCTCCTCGAACCCGGCGTCGCCGAGCTCGCGGCGGTAGTCGTCCTCGAGAAGCGCCCCGGCAAGGCAGCCGGTCCACAGGCCCATCACGTGCTGCAGCGGCGCGGCGAGCTCGCGGCGCATCACCACGTCGGCGATCGCCAGCCGGCCGCCCGGCCGGAGCACGCGGAACGCCTCGCGGAACACGGCGGGCTTGTCGGCGGACAGGTTGACGACGCAGTTGGAGATGATCACGTCGACGGACTCATCGGGCAGGGGAACGGCTTCGATGGTGCCCTCGAGGAACTCGGCGTTCGCGACGCCGGCCTCGGCCTGGTTGCGCCGGGCGAGCGCCAGCATCTCCGGGGTCATGTCGAGGCCGTAGGCGATGCCGTCCGGCGCGACGCGCCTCGCGGACAGAAGCACGTCGATTCCGCCGCCGGAGCCGAGATCGAGCACGACCTCGCCCGGACGCAGTTCGGCGAGAAGCGTGGGGTTGCCGCAGCCGAACGACGTCGCGAGCGCCGTCTCGGGGAGCGCCTCGGCGTCGTCCTCCCCGTAGAGGCTGCGGCCGAAGACTCCCTCCGTGGTGCAGACCGGACCGCAACAGGGCGTTTCGCGGGCGCGGGCGGCCTCGGCGTAGCGGGCGCGCACCGCTTCCCTGATCTTCTCCGCGTCCTTCGTCGCCATCTCGGTCTCCTTTTCTCAGTGGGCGGGGTTGGCTATCGTGCCGGCGGACCCGGTGTCGCGGGTCGTCACGGCAGAAGCTCGGCGACGAGGTTCCGCACGCGTGCGTCGATCTCGTCCCGGATCGGTCGGACCTCGTCGAGCCCGAGCCCGGCGGGGTCGTCGAGCTCCCAGTCCTCGTAGCGCTTTCCCGGGAACACCGGGCAGGTGTCACCACAGCCCATGGTGATGACGACGTCGGCGTCGCTCGCGAACTCGGAGGTCAGCAACTTCGGGGTCTCGTTGGTGATGTCCACGCCGATCTCGCGCATCGCCGCGACGACGGCCGGATTCAGCTGATCGGCCGGTTCGGAGCCCGCCGAGCGGATCGACACGCGATCGCCGGCGTGGCGAGCGAGCAGCGCCGCAGCCATCTGTGACCGGCCGGCGTTGTGCACGCAGACAAACAGGACGGACGGTTTCCCCTTGCTCATGCGGCCTTCTCATGGGGGATGACGGCGTTTCGGCCGTCGCGGCGGACCTGGGGGTAGAGAACGGCAACGCACGACGCGCCGAGAAGGCCACCGACGACCTCGAGGCCGAACGTGGCGACCGCCTCGGCGAACAGGTGCGGGCCGCTCGCCCGGTGGTGGGCGGAGAGGGTCACCGCGGCGTCCCCGAACATCACGTTCGCCACCGTCGCGCCCGTGATGCCCCCGGCGAGCTGCGCGGCGATGTAGGACGCGGAGTCACGGGTGGACACGCCTCGGAAGAGCCGGTCGACGAGGGTGATCACCGGGTTGAGGTGGGCGCCCGAAACGGGGCCGATCACGAGGATGATCGCCGTCAGAGCGGCCGCGGTCGCGAGTGTGTTCTCGAGGAGCTCGAGCTCGGTCTGGTGGGGGGACAGGCGCTGCGCGGCGATGCCCGAACCGACGATCGCCGCGACGAGCAACGCCGTGCCGACGAACTCGGCGAGCGCCTTGTGGGCCCGGTCCCCCTTCGCCCCGGTCGGCGCCGTGGCGGCCCGCCCGGTCAGGAGGGCGCGCGACGAACAGCTCGCCGGAAATGCCCTGCCGCCCCCTGTCGTCACGCTGACCTCGCTAGATTTACGGATGTCGATGTGAGAGTATCATCGTCAAATTGATCCTTGTCAATGAGAGGATGGTGCCGTGACGAAGGACGCGACCCGGGCGACCCCGGTGGTCGACCCCGGGCCCTGTTGCGCCCCGCTCGCCGTGGGTCCGCTCGACGAGGTCGGGTCCACCCAGCTCGCCGGGGTCCTCGGGGCGATGGCCGACCCCGTGCGGTTGCGCCTGCTCTCGATCATCGCGGCCTCGGGGGAGGTGTGCAGCTGCAACCTCGAGGCGCCCCTCGGCAAGAGCCAGCCGACGATCTCGCACCACACGAGCGTGCTCGCCGCCGCCGGGCTCATCGTCGGCCACAAGCGCGGTCGGTGGACCTGGTGGGAAATCGTTCCCGAACAGCTGGCGATGGTGCGCCGCTTCCTCGGCGGCTCGTAGCGATCTCGCCGGCGGCGCGGATCGTCCGGTAATCCGCGCCGGGTCGTTTTCCGCGGGTTCCGCCGCGTCGCGGAACGGCACCTCGAACGCGTTGCGGGGCCGGTCCGGGCCCCGGCCGCGGTGTTCTCGGCCGGGACCGGGTGAGTTCCGACGGAGCGGCCGAGAAGTGGCATCCTTGAGCGGACGTGAAGCGGGTCCCGTGAGGCCCGAACGGACGATGGGGAGCGCGGTGGTTGAGCCAGAGCGGCGGTCGGCACGCCCCGGGGGGCGTGTCTTCATCCCGCGCTCACAGGTCCTCAACGCGGCCGACGTCCGTCGCGCGCTCGTCCGGATCGCGCACGAGATCCTCGAACGCAACCACGGCGCTGACGGGATCGTCGTCGTCGGACTGCAGACCGGAGGGGTTCCGCTCGCCCGCCGCCTTGTCGCGGAGATCGCGCACATCGACGGCGCCGCCGTCCCGCTCGGTTTGCTCGACACCGGGGCCTATCGCGACGACAAGGGCATCCGCCCGGTTGTCCGCCAGACGACGACCGAGATCCCGGTCGACCTCGACGGTCGCGTCGTCGTGCTCGTCGACGACGTGCTCTTCACAGGAAGGACGGTTCGCGCCGCGCTCGACGCCCTGGCGGACCACGGGCGCGCCCACGCGGTGCAACTGGCGGTGATGGTCGACCGGGGCCATCGGGAGCTGCCGATCCGGCCGGACTACGTCGGCAAGAACCTGCCGACGCGCCTCGACGAGGTCGTGGTCGTGAGCGAGGACGGGGTCGCGATCGGCGACCTCTGCGAGGACTGAGTGGCCGTGACGAGCCCTTGCTCGTCCCGACCGCCCTGTCGCGGCGCCATCACCGACCGGCGCGGCGCGTTCCTCCGCCCGGAGGGTCGCGACGGTCGGACGGGGCCACGAGATCGAGGGAGGCAACGTGTCTGAGTACGCAGGTCCGAGCTTTCACGGTCCGCGGCGCCTCCTCGTCGCGGGAGGGACGGTCGTCGACGCGACCGGTGAGCGTCGCGGCGATGTGCTCGTGGAGGACGACCGGATCGCCGCGGTCGGCGTGGGGATCGATGCGCCGCCCGGCACCGTCGTCCTCGAGGCGTCGGGCTGCGTCGTCACGCCGGGACTTGTCGACCTCCACACCCATCTGCGCGAACCCGGTGATGAGGCGGCGGAGACGGTCGATACCGGGGCGCGCGCCGCGTCCCTCGGCGGCTACACGGCCGTCGTCGCCATGCCGAACACCGAGCCGGCGATCGACTCGGCCGCGGCCGTGCGCGATGTCCTCGCCCGGGGCCGCGGCGCGTGCGCCGACGTCGCCGTCGCGGGGGCGATCACCGTCGGGCGGATGGGCGAGCGCGTCGCGCCGCTCGCCGAGATGGCCGCGCTCGGCGTCCGCCTCTTCACCGACGACGGAAACGGGGTCCAGGACGGCGACGTGCTGCGGTTGGCCCTCAGCCAGGCGCGCGGCCTCGGCGTGATCCTCGCCGAGCACTGCCAGGACAACGCGCTCGCCGCGGGAGGCCAGATGCACGAAGGTGACTGGTCGCGCCGGCTCGGGATCCCGGGCCAACCCCCCGCCGCCGAGGAGGCGATGCTCGCCCGCGACATCGCGCTCGTCCGGGAGACCGCCGCGGCGATGCACTTCCTGCACCTGTCGACCGCCGGCTCCGTCGCCCTGGTGCGGGCGGCGAAGGCCGAGGGTCTGTCCGTGACGGCCGAGGCGACACCACACCACCTCGTCCTCACCGACGCCCTTGTTGCCTCGCGCGACGCGCTGTTCAAGGTCGCCCCGCCGCTGCGCAGTGCGGCCGACACCGCCGCGCTGCGGGCGGCGTGCCGGGACGGGGTCATCGACGTCATCTCGACCGACCACGCGCCCCACGTCGCCGAGAAGAAGGCGGCGCCGTTCGCCGAAGCCCCACCGGGCATGCTCGGGCTGGAGACCGCGCTCGCTGTCGCCTACGACGCCTTCGTCGCCTCGCCGGCTGACGCCGAACCGATCTCGCTCGCCGAGCTGTTCGCCCTGTTGTCGTGGCGCCCGGCGGCGCTCGGCGGGCTCGGCCGGTCCCTCGGCCACGGCGGCCCGATCGCGCCCGGAGGCCGTGCCCACCTGTGCGTGTTCGACCCGACCGCGACCTGGACGGTCGACCGCCGGGCGCTGGCGAGCCGGTCGCAGAACTCGCCCTACGACGGGATGACCCTCGGCGGGCGGGTCCGCCACACGGTGCTCGCCGGGGAGCCGGTCGTCGTCGACGGGCAGGCGCAGCGGTGACCCGGCGCGCGACGGACCGGGTGCGACGCCGGCCGGCGGGGCTCCTCGTGCTCGCCGACGGGACGACGTTCGAAGGCGAGGCGATCGGGGTCACCGCCACGGGGGCGCGACCGGTCCAGTCGGGCGAGCTCGTCTTCAACACGGCGATGGCCGGCTACCAGGAGATCATCACCGACCCGTCCTACGCGGGACAGGTGATCGCCTTCACCTACCCGCACATCGGCAACTACGGCGTGACTGCGGCCGACGACGAGTCCCCCCGCCCGTACTGCCGCGGAGTCGTCGTGCGCGACCTCGTCGCGCGGCCGAGCAACTGGCGTGCCAGCGGCGACCTCGAGTCGTTCCTCGTCGAGAACGGCGTCGGCGGGCTAACCGACGTTGACACCCGGCGGCTCACGCGTCACGTGCGGGAGGCCGGTGCGATGCCGTGCGCCTTCGGGACCGCCCGGCAGGCGGACCTCGTCGCCGCGGCCCGCGCGGAACCCGGCACCGAGGGGCAGGACCTCGTCGCCGAGGTGACGACGGCATCCCCCTACGAGGTCGCGGGCGGGCCGTTGCGCGTCGTCGCCTACGACTTCGGGATCAAGCGGTCGATCCTCGCCCAGCTCGCGCACCTGGCCACCGTCGAGGTCGTCCCGGCGACGACGCCGCCCGGCGAGATCCTCGCCCGGCGACCCGACGGCGTCTTTTTGTCGAACGGTCCTGGCGACCCCGCCGCGCTCGGCCATCTCGTCGACTCGGTGCGGAGGATCCTCGGGGTCGTCCCGGTCTTCGGGGTCTGCCTCGGCCACCAGCTGCTCGGCGCCGCCCTCGGCGGGAGCACGTACAAGCTCCCCTTCGGCCATCACGGCGCCAACCACCCGGTGCGGCGGCTCGCCACCGGGACGGTCGAGGTGACGAGCCAGAACCACGGCTACGCCGTCGTCGCCGGCACGATCCCCGGTGCCGAGGTCACCCACGTCAACCTCAACGACCAGGTCATCGAGGGCCTCGCCTGCCGGGACATCCCGGCGTTCAGCGTCCAGTACCACCCGGAGGCGGGACCCGGACCGCATGACGCGCGCTACCTCTTTGCCGAGTTTCGCCGCCTCATGGAGGCGCACCGGTGAGCGGTGTCGTCGACGAGGTGGCGGTCTGATGGGCCGCCGGGAAGACATCAGATCGGTCCTCGTCGTCGGCTCCGGCCCGATCGTGATCGGTCAGGCCTGTGAGTTCGACTACTCGGGGACGCAGGCCTGCCGGGCGCTCACCGAAGAGGGCATCCGGGTCGTCCTCGTGAACTCGAACCCGGCGACGATCATGACGGACCCGGGCATCGCCGACCGGACCTACATCGAACCGCTCGAGCCCGAGGTGCTCCGGGTCATCATCGAGCGGGAACGGCCCGACGCCATCCTGCCGACGATGGGCGGCCAGACGGCCCTCAACCTCTCGATGGCGCTGGCGCGCTCCGGCGCGCTCGCGGCACTCGGCGTCGAGATGATCGGGGCGAACGCCGAGGCGATCGCCACCGCCGAGGACCGGGAGCTGTTCAAGGCGGCGATGACCGGGATCGGGCTCGAGGTCCCGGAATCGGGTTTCGCCCACTCGACCGAGGAAGCGCTCGCCGTCGGCGATGAGGTCGGCTACCCGGTGATGATCCGCCCGTCGTTCATCCTCGGAGGCGAGGGGACGGGAATCGCGGCGGACCGCGACGAGCTCGTCCGGCTCGCCACGGCGGGGCTGGCGGCGAGCCCGATCGGCGAGATCCTCGTCGAGCGCTCGATCGTCGGCTGGAAGGAGTTCGAGCTCGAGGTGATGCGCGACCGCCAGGACAACTGCGTCGTCGTCTGCTCGATCGAGAACCTCGACGCGATGGGCGTCCACACGGGCGACTCGATCACCGTCGCCCCGGCCCAGACGCTCTCGGACGTCGAGTACCAGCAGATGCGCGACGCCGCGTTCGCCTGCATCCGGCGGGTCGGCGTGGAGACCGGGGGCTCGAACATCCAGTTCGCCGTCGAGCCCGCGACGGGGCACCAGCTCGTCATCGAGATGAACCCGCGGGTGTCACGTTCCTCGGCGCTCGCCTCGAAAGCGACGGGATTCCCGATCGCGAAGGTCGCGGCGCGTCTCGCGATCGGCTACACGCTCGACGAGATCCGCAACGACATCACGAGAGCGACCCCGGCGTGCTTCGAGCCGACGATCGACTATGTCGTGACGAAGGTGCCGCGTTGGGCCTTCGAGAAGCTCCCCGGCGTGTCCGGCCGCCTCGGCACGCGCATGCAGTCGGTCGGCGAGGTAATGGCGATCGGCCGCACCTTCGCCGAATCGCTGCAGAAGGCCCTGCGCGGGCTCGAACAGGGCCGGTTCGGGCTGAACTGCGACCCCGCGGAGGTCCTCGTCGACCTGCCCGTGGACCAACTGCTCGACCAGGCGTCATCGCCGACCCCCTCGCGCATCTTCGAGGTCGAAGCCGCCCTGCGGCGCGGCGCGACCGTCGACGAAGTCGCCACGGCGACGGGGATCGACCCGTGGTTCCTCGACCGGATCGACGAGATCGTCGCCGTCCGCCGCCGCCTCGACGGGCTGTCCGGCTCGGCCCGCGCGCTCCGCGGACTGGCGCGACCCGACTGGCTGGCGCTCAAGCGGGCGGGCTTCTCGGACGCGCAGATCGCCTGGCGGCTCGGAGTCGGCGAAGCCGAGGTGCGCCGGGCGCGGGTCGCCTCGGGCGTCGAGGTGACCTTCAAGACGGTCGACACCTGCGGTGCCGAGTTCGCGGCCGAGACGCCGTACTACTACTCGAGCTACGAGGACGAGTCCGAGGTGCGTTCCTCGACCACCCCCCGGGTCGTGATCCTCGGTTCCGGACCGAACCGGATCGGGCAGGGCATCGAATTCGACTACTGCTGCGTCCACGCCTCGATGGCGCTCGCCGAGGCCGGCTACGAGACGGTGATGGTGAACTGCAACCCGGAGACCGTCTCCACGGACTACGACACCTCGGACCGGCTCTACTTCGAGCCGATCACCGAGGAGGACGTCGCCGCGGTGATCGCCGCGGAGTCCCGGGCCGGCACGGGGGGAGTGGCCGGCGTCATCGTCAGCCTCGGGGGCCAGACACCCCTGAAACTCGCCGGGATCCTGCCGGAGTCGCTCATCCTGGGGACGAGCGCCGCGTCGATCGACCTTGCGGAGGACCGGGAGCGTTTCGGCGCGCTGCTCGATCGCCTCGGCATCGCCCAACCCCCGGGCGCTACCGCGCGCACCGTGCAGGAGGCGCGCGAGGTCGCGGCCGCGATCGGCTACCCGGTGCTCGTCCGGCCGAGCTACGTGCTCGGCGGCCGGGCGATGGAGATCGTCTACGACGAGGCGAGCCTCGGCGACGCGATGGCGGCGCTGTTCGGCTTCGACCGCACAGCTGGCCGCGAAGGGGCGGGATCGCTCGAGCGGGAGGGCGGCCTGTCGGCGACGCGGCCGGTCCTCATCGACAGCTTCCTCGAGGACGCGATCGAGGTCGACGTCGACGCGGTGCGTGACGCGGCGGGAGAGCTCCTCGTCGGGGGGGTGCTCGAGCACGTCGAGGAGGCCGGGGTGCACTCGGGCGACTCGGCCTGTGTCATCCCGCCGCCGACGCTTCCCGACGCGACCGTTGCCACGCTCGTCCGCCACACCGCGGCGATCGCCCAGGCGCTCGAGGTGCGCGGCCCGATCAACGTCCAGTTCGCCGTCAAGGCGGGCGACGTCTTCGTCATCGAGGCGAACCCGCGGGCCTCGCGCACGGTCCCGTTCGTCGCCAAGGCGACCGGGGTCCCGCTCGCCAAGATCGCCGCCCGCGTCGTCGTCGGCGCGACGCTCGCCGAGCTGCGCGCCGAGGGACTGATCGAGTCCCCGCCGAGCGGAGCCGCGCGGCCGGTGAGCGTGAAAGAGGCGGTCCTTCCCTTCTCCCGCTTCCCGGAGGTCGACGCGCTGCCGGGACCGGAGATGCGATCGACCGGTGAGGTGATGGGGACGGCACCGACGTTCGGCCTCGCCTTCGCGAAGAGCCAGATCGCCGCCGG
>Ga0181533_1000477_pt1 | contig 53514 bp, 45 predicted proteins | sample PEATcosm2014_Bin_45_FD_119772 | JGI IMG/M metagenome (GOLD analysis project Ga0181533, IMG submission 119772) | Peatland microbial communities from MTU Mesocosm Facility, Houghton, MI, USA - PEATcosm2014_Bin11_60_metaG | ecosystem: Environmental > Terrestrial > Soil > Wetlands > Peat | place... | reverse complement strand
GGGGCAAATTCACGGTCCCCATCAAACTGGAGGGAATCGTAGACTTAAAGCACCCCGCCGTAGCGGGCGCCAGCCGCCGGGCCTAGGCAGTCCGAACTTTGCCTCGACGGAACGCGACAAATAGAGCTATCAAGCCCAACACACCGCCACCGAGAAGGACTGAGGTGGGGGGCTCGGGGACGACGGGGGGGTCCACCATGAATTCTTGCGGCGAATTTGAACCGCAAGCGACGGGGGGGAAACCGCATGTCCCTGAAGAAATTGGCGTAAGTATCTGAAAACCCGATAAGTAACCAATTGGGTTTGTGCTATCATTGACTGCCGTCTTCGCCGCCGCAATCAACGCACTTGCATTGGTCAAGTCATTGCCGCTCAGATTACCAAGCGCGCCCGGATCGAAAATCGCCCAGATTGCATAAGAATAGTCACCTGCGCAGCTTTGGCTCGTTAACGTACAACTGGTGGTCTGATTGAGCAACTGAGCGGCAAGGTAAGCTGCTTCTTCGTAGTCGGTCGCGTTTTTCCACATTGTACTGCTAAGCCATCCGGAGGCGCCTGGGGTGATTACGTCGGCACTCCAAGTCTCCCCGACGACAATGTCATCTGTAAAATCGTCGCATATCGCTACCTTGTCCGTGCCGTTAATTTGGAAAGGGTACGGGCTGATGTAGACCCCGCCCAGGGCGGTATTGTTATATACGGTTCCCTGAAGTGTCATGGGGACAGTTTCGGCGAGAGCGCTCGACGCAAAACAGAGCAGAGCTACCGCAGTCAAATAGCAGCATTTGCGAACTAAATTACCCATATTGTTTCTTTCTCCCATTGTAAGTTGACAGTCTGATTCGCATTCTCCGACATCGGCGGAGCCGCTTGCGCAATCAAATCCATGATGTTACTAGCAATTCTGTCTCCAACTTGAAAACGAATAGATGCTTCGGGATATCAAGCACTTACGGACACCGCATCCAATTTACCAGGCGGGTTAAGTCCAGATGTTTCCATGTCTGTGCAAGGTTTTGCACACTCATTGAAGCGGTGATCGAGTTCTTAGATAATGATCGCCTTCCCTGCGGCCCCGTGAAGATAGCAGGGGCAACTCGGTTACCTCAACCCGTTAGATAATTAACGGGTTATTGTTCTTCTTCAACAAAGGACGATCTTTTCCCGGTTCCTGGAAACGCCGCGCGTGGCGTTTCGGGTATCCACGATGAGCGGCGCGTGCTCAACGATCATCTGATAATCGTACGCAGAATGGTCGGTCGCAATGATCACACAATCTTGCTGCGAAAGGACCTCGGCGGTCAGGGGAAGTGACCGCATGTCGGAAAAGTCGTAATGACGCATCTTATAGAGGGCAGGAGTGTAGGGGTCATTGTAATCCACTCGCGCTCCTCTCTTCATGAGCAAATCCATGATCTTCAGAGACGGGGACTCCCGCGTGTCGTCGATATCCTTCTTATAGGCAATCCCCAGAACAAGGATATTGGACCCCTTAAGGCTTTTTTCAAGACGGTTCAGAGCCCCCGCCACCGCTTCCACCACCAAGTAGGGCATGTTGGTATTGATTTCGCCCGCCAATTCGATGAATCGCGTGGCGAAATCGAACTCACGAGCCTTCCATGAAAGGTAGTACGGATCCAGTGGAATACAATGCCCTCCCAGGCCGGGACCGGGGTAAAAAGGCATGAAACCGAAAGGCTTTGTCGAGGCGGCATCGATGACCTCCCAAATGTCCAGGCCCATCCGCAGGCAGAGCATCTTCAGTTCGTTCACCAAGGCAATATTGACACAGCGAAAGATGTTCTCGAGCAGCTTGGTCATCTCCGCGGCCCGGGTCGAGCTGACGGCAATAATCTTCGGCACGATCTGGGAGTAGATCTCCACCGCGGCTCGAAGGCTGGGAGGGTTCACTCCCCCGATGACCTTGGGAATGCTTCCCACATTGTATTTCTTGTTGCCGGGATCCTCCCGCTCGGGCGAAAATGCCAGATAGAAGTCCCCGGCGATGTTTTTGTTTTCCTCCCCGCTCGCAATCGGACAGCGCAACCCGCTTCGCTCCAAGATAGGTAAAACCAGCTCCTCGGTGGTGCCGGGATAAGTGGTGCTCTCCAAAACCACCAACTGCCCGCGCTGAAGATTCTCCCCCACCGCATGAGCAGTCTGCTCAACGTACGTCAGGTCGGGCTCCCGCCGTTCATCCAGCGGCGTGGGCACGCAAATCAGAATTGCGTCCACCTCTCGTAACTTGGAAAAATCGCTCGTGGCGACGAAATGTTGGCCGTCAACGTGGCGTTTGATTTCTTCTGCCGGGATGTGCCGAAGGTAGCTTTGGCCCGCATTGAGTTTCTCTACCTTGGTGGGATCATTATCAAAACCCCAGACGAAGTGGCCGCGCTCTGCAAACCGCAGGATCAGGGGCAATCCTACATATCCGCATCCGATGACGCCGATCTTGAGATTCGACCCCTTAAAGTAGTCCGGTGAATGCACTTCGTTTACCATGGATCCATCCTCGTTTACTCAAATTTTCAAAATTCAAGACGGGTTTGCCCGAAGGGCGGGCCGGCGGGTGAAAGCCACAACTACCAGTGAACCCCTGGTTGTCTAGCCTCAATACTGTTCACTTAGCGCGCGTTTTCATATGGACTTGCGCGAAGCGCCTTGGACTGCGGTAGCAGCAGCTACCGCCTTTCTTCCTCCACCCCTTGCGCCTTGGCCGTATGAACCGAAGGCGGAAGGCGGTAGCTGCTGCTACCGCAATCCAAGGCGGGCTTCGCCCGCAATTAGATTCCCGAATCCTTGGAGACAACTAGGTGAACAGTATTGGAGCTAGACGGCAAGGCCGCTCTTTCTGGCCTCGCGCGGGACGTTCAAGAAGCGCGCAGCCACGCCGACTGCCGCGCCCGCGGAACTCGGGAATCCGTTGAGCTTTTCTCTCCTGACAGACTTGGCAAGGTGGCGAACCTTAAGACCGGTACTGGGCATGATTTCTTCGGGCAACTCGATACCCAACTCCAGCGTTTGCTGCGTATTCAACTCAGCCGGAGCCGTGAAATATACTCCGCTCTTGGAGAGGTCGCGCGTCAGGCCCTGCGTTTCGAACGGGCGACCGCCCATATCGCTCCACCTAATGTGTACCGGGAGTTCAAGACGTAGCCGACGCTCCCGGCGTCGATCTTCGCCCAATCCCTCGTTCGCCCAGCGGATGGCGCCGCCGCAGAGATCAATCCTCATGCCCTCCGCTGCCCCGGAGACGGCGGGAAACTGCTGGCGAGCGCGCTCGACGAGGTGGTCGATATAGGCATCGTCGCTGGCCGGGTCGTGGTGGTACAGCAACAGATGCCTCACCCCACATTCCCGCGCGATTCGCGTGCCCTCCAGCCAGGAGCTGTGGCCCCAGCCTTTCTTCTCGCGCTGCAGTTCTTCCGGCGTGTACTGAGCGTCGTAGGCGAGGACATCGGCTCCCTGCGCCAGGTCCCGCACGGAGCGATCGTGGACCGGGGAACCGGGTTCAGTATCCGTGGCAAAAACAAAGGTCGATCCATCCGCTTCAATGCGATAGCCCACCGAGCCCTGGGGATGGTGCAGCGGCCGGGAAGTAATAATTGCCTCATTAACGTTGATGCTGCCACAACCAAGGTCAAAGAAATGATGCACCGCCTGCATGGCATCCATCTTCACGGGGAAATAGGGATGGGTCATTTGGCCTTCGATCGCGGCCTTGGTGTCGAGCCCCGCGCGGCCTGCCGAATGAAACCAGAAGAGGTTCCCGGCTTTGTACAGAGGCAGGAAGAAGGGAATACCTTGGATGTGATCCCAGTGGAAGTGGGTGAGAAAGACGAAGCCGAGAATGGCCCGTTCGCCGAACTCCCTTTGAAGACTATTCCCGAGCGGGCGGAGTCCCGTGCCACAATCCAGCACAATGAGCGTGCCGTTAGCCAGGCGGACCTCCACGCAGGGCGTGTTTCCGCCATAACGGGAATTCCGACGTTCCGAAGTACACGTCGATCCTCGCGCGCCCCAGATCTTGATTCTCATCGCGCGACCTCACAGGCTTCGACCCGGCAATCTTTGCTCACATCGCGCCTTTCAATTCTGGCTGAGCCGGCGGGCGATCCTATGGCATGGTAAGTTAAGCAAGCGAGTTTATCTCTAATGGTCAAGACTCCGACTCTGACTCAGTAGGGACTGAACGATTCGCACGGCACGAATCTTCAGACAAAGTCTTTTTCGACTTAAGGAGAGAGATCCGTTCCTGAGTGTAAGGAACCAGCATTGCCAGCGTGGCCCCGAAGGTGTCCAGTCCGCAATCGAGGAGAGAACCATGTCTTCCGGGAACAAGCAGTTGGTGAAATTCATCCGTGAGGGAGTACGCTGCAGCTCCCAAAATGCAAAGTGCCGCCCGCCGTGGTCGCCAGAGCCCTCGGCCCTTTTCGCCGGGAGAACCGTAAAGAAGAAGGGCGAAGATGGCATATTCGATTAAGTGGGCGAGTTTGCGCAGCAACGTATGAAGAAGATCGAATGTGCGCCCGGATACGTGAAAGTGGAGGAGATGGAATGTCCAGGCCAGCAACCCTCGCGAGAAATCGGGGCTGAATGTTCGGGTCGAAAGATAAAAAATCAGGGCGGCCCACGCAAGGGTCATGGCCCACCGGAGCGCCGAGAGGGCCTTGGTGACATCACTTTCCATGTGTCCTCAGTTTCAGGTCTTCCAAAAGCTCCGGCCTTGTCTGCCTGGCGCGAGCTGTCGCCCGGTCTTTGCTATACGGAGGGACATGAATTGTTGCGCATGGCCCTGTAGCGGCGGTCTCTGACCGCCGGTCGGCGCTCAGAGAGCGCCGCTACAATTTATGTCCCTCTGTATAGCCGGAGACTTCAGCGCGAGACTCCTTTACCCTTTGTCGCCCTCGTAGGAGGCGAAGAACTGCAAACAGGAAGAGCAGGGCCAGCAGGAAGAAGCCGATGCCTCCCTCGCGATGAAGATTACTGTGCATGAATCTCGGATCGACATACACCGAGAGCAACGTCAGTCCGGCAATCCGCAAGCCATTGGTGATGCACACAACGGGAAGGACGAACAGAACCAGGAGGACTTTCTTCCAGAGGGATGTAAGGAAAAGGTGTCCTGCGACGAGGCTGACAATGAAGAGCGCCAAGGTGGAGTGAATCCCACTGCACTCCTTCGCCACTTCGATACTGATGGTAGGCAGGGCGAATTCATACCCATTCCGCAGAAACGGCACCCCGGCCACGTTGAATATCAGCGAGCACACCTCCGTTGACCCGTAGCGCACAGCCGCCAGTGGGGCGTTGACCAGGAGGTTAGGGATTGGTACTGCCAGGAGGAGGAACAGGAGTGGAAAGACACCTGCCCGGGCGGCCTCTGTTCCATAACAGAAGATGAATCCAGCAATCCAGAATATAACCAGTGCTAATACCCGTACGGAGAGAGAGTTCTCCGCTCCGAGCTGATTTAGACCCCATCCCGCTGACCCATTCACAATGAGTCCGGCGAAAAGTAGAATGGCGCCAATTCGAAAACCGTATCGGACCCTCGCGAAGATTCTTTTCCTTTCCAAAAACATCAGTACCATACTGATGAAGGGGATCAATAAGGTATGTGAGTACTTGTCATAGTCGTGATCGCCCACCCGCAGGGAGTAATGCAGCAGGGTCCTCACCGGCGTCCAGAAAACGAAGAGCGACACAATTACAAGGACCAAGAAAAGTGTATTCCTTGGGGAAACTACTTCGGCTGCATACCGGGCGATCGACGTGGCTCCCGGCCGGGGGGGCGGGTCTTGTCCCCCAGGCGGGACCGAAGCACCAAATGATGGATTCGACATATGCACCAACCCTTGGGAAGTGATAGCTGACTTGAAAAATGCCCTTATGGCAAAGCGATGCTCGACGATGGGGTCACGATTTGACGGCCGCGGGGGCCAGTGGTTTTTCCGCCGATGACGGGTCGAAGGTGTAAGAGATCCGGTCGCCGGCGAGGCACGCGTAAGCCAGCCTTGCCCGCTCCTGGCCCGGGCCTTCGATCCGCCACCCTCCGGCTTCGCCCACCATCGTCATCCCGGCTCGCTCTCTCCACCAGCGGTCGACCTCTTTGGGCAGAGCCATCCAGACTTCTCCCTGACTGCGCAATCGCGAGAGATGCGCCAGCAGTCCAACATAGGTCTCGCGTGCCCTTTTCTCGAGGAGATAGTCGGGATGCGCGTTGAAACTGACGAGGCCATGGTTCTCAGTGATCAGTCCGATCTGTCGTCGCCATAGGTCGAGCGAATAGTCGGAAAAGATATTGAAGAGGGTATAGTCCTGCGTCGTCGTCAGAGGAATCTCCAGCACATTCCCGATGAAATAGGGCATCACGGTGCAGCACCCGCCGAATTGAGGGTCCAGGTGCCCCACATTGGGAACCGACATGTCGTAGGAAAAGTCATACGCATCGTACCAATCGAGTCGGCGATAAAGCACTGCGGCCCGGAACCCCACGGCGCCGTACTCCTTCGCGTATTTGTTGATCCTCAGAGCGCGGCGAAGGAATTCTTCCCTGCTATCGTAGAGATGGCCATCATGATTGAGGTCGTGAATGTTGACCTCAAACCCTCTTTCTAGGGTGCGCTCCAAAAGGGCTCGGGGAACGGCATAGCGTCCCTCCGGGACCAACTGGAATGACGATTTGATTCCGAAGGAATCATCGATGTCCATGAGTGAAGGGCAAAAATCAACCCCGGACGATTCTTCCACATCGTGCGTCATTATCGCACAGCTCTTCTGACCGTTGGGCCAAAACCAGATGAAGGGAATTCTCTCGACCCGGTGTGCCTTCATGGAGAGAACCAGAAGCTTTTCCAGCAATTGGTCGACGGTCCGATCCACGGGCCAGCTCGGAAAGCGCCTCTTTTCCCAGCCCCTCAACCACAATCGCTGCAGTTGCTTGCGAATGGGGACTCCCAAGTGCGGGCGAAGACCGTAATACACTTTGCGCACCCAGCTTGCCTGTTGCTCCTCCCCGTCATTATTCGGGCTGCGGCCAAGGTGGCGTTCGCACCGCAAATTGTCGACCACCGCCGAAGGGTCAAAGGGAATGTAGCAGGTCGTCCCTTCCGTGCGGATATGGTAGGCGAGATCACAAGTTGCCTTCGCGGGCGTTTTGGCATAATAGCCCAAGGACGATTGCCCGTAGCCGATGACATCCGGCCCGAAGCGAAAATACCCCTCACCCGGGCACAGATCTCCTCGGAGAACGAAATCCGCAAAGACTTCAGGACATCGAAAGTAATCCATCAGCGATTTATTCAAGCTGGCTCTCTTCGCCTCCTGAACCATATTTACCCCACATGCCTGTACAATAGCCTGCCCGCCGTAATGAGGAGCGTATCGGGCAGCCAGCCAAACGCGCTTGTGACGATCTTCATTTTCCAACCGGAAGCAGGGCTGGACGACACCCGGGGCGGATAGCTGAAATAAGTAAGCGTGGAACAGGTGGCGCCCAAATGCCCCTTGAAAGCCGCCAGGCCGGGATTATCAGTATCCGAGCGGCCGAGGTCGAATTCTGTAGCGCCCAGCCGCTTGCCCTCCTGAATGGCCTTCCAGAAGAGGAGCGGCATCCCTCCCAGGCTGTGGAACCTGCTATCCGAGCAGCCGTACTTATAAACAAGGGTTCGCTTATATAACAATGTAAGTATGCTGGCAATAGGTTGACCATCTTTCGATACTATGTGGATACTGGCTCCATCACCCAGGCAGTCGAGAAGATTGCGAAACCACCCTAGCGGCTGCGGCGGAAGCTGATGGCGGCGGCGCGTCAGGAGAAGGAGGTGGTAGAACTTCGACAGGATGGCTTCTGAGCGCCCTTCCTCATATCCAAGATTTTCCTGTTCGGCGCGTTGGATTTTCCTCCGCACACAGCTCTTGTGAAGGCCGTGATAGAGCGAGTCCGGATCGGGCCGCAGGTCGAGCGTGTGAAAATTAAACTTCGCGCTCTCCCCGAATGATTTCACCACAGAGGCACAGAGACAAGCAGCGTCACCTTGAAGATGGTTCCCCCCCGTCCCGAGTCCCGCTTCTGTTGTCCCGTGTCCCGTATCCCGTATCCCGTATCCCGTTAGTGGTCTGAGCTCGATGTATTTCCATTTCGCGCGTGTCTGCTCTTCCCTTAGCCCAGAGAGCAACGTTGCAAGGCTCTCCGGGCTCTCCACGAGCGGCTGACAATGATCGGCAAAAGGGAGGGACACCGCGCGATTGCCCGTCAGCCAACTCTTGACACGGCAAAACACGATTCCGTTCTTCAGCTCTTCGCCGGGAGCCGCGGTGGTCACGACGAAAGGCTCATAAGCGTAGGTCCGCCGCAACGCCTCCAGCCACCCCGGCGTGTGGAATACCGAGGCCTGCGGGTGCCTCTCGAGGAACTCCTCCCAACGGGGATCTTCTATCGGATCAAGATGGAAGACTGGCACCTGAATACCTTTAAGGGTCTTGTTGGTCCCGGCGGAGGAATCTAGTCAACGCCATGGTAAGTTCCGGAGAATGTCATTGTCAACGCGGTTGGGGAATCCACCGAACGAGGGTTGCTTGGCTTGCCGCATGGTCTCCGGCTCCCCTCGTATCACGCTCTCCCTTGGCCCGCCGCCAAGGGCATTTTCTCGTAGGGGCGGTTCGCGAACCGCCCCCACGCTGCACCATCCAGGATGTCCATCGCTCGATAGTCAACATGCCTGGGCGGAAGCCCAACTAGTCAAGTACACTACACCTCGGACACTTCCAGTACGAACCCTCCGGCCTGGCGGGATGAACGGTATTGCTGGTCGTCAGAAAGTCGTGGTAGAGCTCGCACTCCTTCTCGAAGGCGCCCTTGGGCGTATGATAATAATTAAACGCGAATTGCCCGTGGCCTTCGACAAGATGATCCTGAAGAATTTTTTTCACGTTGTCGTCGGAGCGTCCCACGTGCTCAACAATAAATGTTCCCTGTTCGTCGGTGTGGCCCAGCACGTATGCGCCGGGCAACGTTGCGATGAGATTCGTTTTCAGTGCTTCTGCGGTCAGCCTGAACGGACCCTGCAAACCTGTTAACGCCATTTCTGTTCTCCTTTGGGCATACTTCGCACCTTGAATTTTTGGTCGGTTTTCTCTTGACACAGGGGAAAGGGACCGAAAAGGATGGAACTGGTCGAGGTCTCCATCGTAGATTTCCAGGGTTCCCCATGGTCAAATTGCGAAGACTGGGCATCCTCGCCGGGGTGCTGTCCGTCCGCCCTTATGGGAACACACGCGCATAGCCTCTGTCAAGAAGGATTGTAGCATACGGTATCGCCTACAATCAGGTCCTCTGTTCACTGTGTTCAGATGATTTCTGCGATTCCCCTAACTTGATTCGTGATTCTAGCCTCCATCGCCGGGGTCATGCGCAAAGTCTAATCTGCCGGGGGGAAACCGTGACAGGCAAACACGCCATATTTGAGAGCATTACGGCTGGAGTGCGCCTTGCCCAGTTTTGTTTGAGGTCCTGTGGATTTAAGACTGTTGGCGCGATTCGCCGCCTGTAATCGCGGAGTCGTCTTCTTTTGGATGAGACTCATGGTTCGTTCTTCGCCGGGTGTGGCCTCCGATCCCCATCGGGCCAACTATTATCTTTCCAGTTTAGCACGACGCTCCGTATATGCTGACTCAATTTAGAAAGCGGCGCCGCAAGGTTTCGGCAGCCGTCAACACGTACTGAATCTTACTGAGGTAATTGTCTCTCACTTCGGAAAGCCTTCTCCGGAGAATAGCCTTGGCATTCCACCGAAAGCCAAGGCTTCCATGGGTGGCATAGCTGTTCCGGTAGACCACGGAAAATGTCTGGGAAGTGCCAGGAGCCAATTCTGCTAAGACGCGAATTCCGGCATCATCAACTTCAACGCCAGGGAACCGAGTTCCGTCCCGAAGCACTTGTTCAAAGGGGCAGCATTCACCGGCTTGGCCCCATTCAATGGAAAACCGCTCGACGGAAGCGGAATCGTTCGTAATGCGCACGTTACTCGAGTAAGCCCGAACCTGCACCGTTCCATCTGGCGTTCGCCGCGTGAGAATTGAGTTGTCCACGGCGCTCTCGAGATTGGACCAAGAAATTGCAGGCGCAATTGAGTTGATCTTCTGGACCACCTCCGCCAGAGATCCAGGGTGCTTGAAGATGTCATGGTGTTCGCCGATCAGAGCTGGCCTTCCGAAGAAAAGATTGAAAGCGATATCTTGACTTTGGGTTTCCTTGACGAACGTTCGAATGAATAAAGGGAACCCCCCAAATCGAAGCACCGCAGGCTGGGCGAGATCAGCAATTCTAAGGAGGACTGGGTGCCCCATGGGATGATGATCCATGTTCACCGCAGCATGGAAGTTTCGGGATTTGAGAACCTTCATGGCTTCTACAGAAAAACACCCTTGCGGGAACGCCATCACTCTGTCACAACGCAGTCCGGTCGTTTGCTCATGCAGCTTCATCCGCTCTTCGGCGATACCAAGCATCGTGTTGAGAAGAGCGGTGTCGGTTGATGCAAACTCAGATTGGGTATGATCATTTCCGTGGAAGCATATTGCGAAGCAGTTGGGATTTTCCCGGAACATCCGAATGATTCGCGCCGAATTCCTCCTGTAGTTGTGAGGGATGAACGCGATAGTCGTATGGAAATTGTACTCTTCCATAAGGCGGAGCAGGGATTCGAAATTCAGATAACCATAGTCCTGCCGCAGAAGGGGATCATCAATGGTGATTGAAGCGTGAGGTTTGCAAGGATGCCAGCATGCCTCCCCGAAGATGTGCCGCAGCGCCATGGCGTGGGGCAATAGTCGGGAGAAATAGTCGCTCAGGGGCGCGTGACCAACTTCAGTGTTGACGTCCGCAGTGTCTTCGCTGGCGAGGAACAGAATTTCCGTCTTACCCCGCTTCACGGCTGCCATAAGAGGGCGTCCGCCGATACAGATCAGTTTCCGGACAGTCGGGTCGTCGGTGCTGACGGCAAGTACACGGTCGTTGGCAGCGTTGATGGGGCCGAACGAGAGTCCCGAAAAAGGTCCGCAGAAGTCTTTCGAGTTCGAGCTAATCTCATAGGGCTGCCCGGCATCCGCGGCCGACTGGATCGATTGCAGTTTGCCACTCGACAAGGTGGCAATCATGCCTGCGACGAAGGGATCCAGCGTCAGGGCGTGAACGAGCATGTGCGGAAAGCGTGACACGAGGCAGGAAACCAGTTCAGCCGGAAGAACATCCCCCCCTACCCATTCCCGCATGACTTGCGGGTTTATGACCAAGCAAGAGTTCTGGTCCGGAACTGCTCTTTCAATATACTCCGCGTGCTGTTGAACCTGTTTGTCCAAGCGAAATGGTTCACAACGTATCCCGAGAAACTCGGCTAGACGAATCAGGCGAGCGTCTGCCGCCTGCAGTTCATCGGTATGTGGGACGACGAGCTTCATAGGCGATTGCGTTGATGTTCAAACGCAGGTAACCATGGGTCATGACCGATCGAATCAAGGCCCAGGGCCGGGAAAATTCTCTCTTGCCCTTCTTATCTTTCCTTCTTGTCGGCGACTCGGAGGGGCCGCAACCCGCGGACGAAATCTTTATGGCTGGTTTGCAGGGTATAAGGCACCGTGACTTTTGCCAGTGCCCGGATTCGCGGCCCGGCGCAAAGAGTGTGAGGAGGGATGTCATTTGCCACCACAGAGCCCGCCGAGAGGACGGAGCCTTCGCCGACGGTCAGAGTCTGGCCTGCCGAGCAGACAATCGTGCAGCCGGTCGCGATCATGGCATTTTTCTCGATGATGATTCTTCCGAGCCCGCCCGTGTGCGCAATGATCGTGGACCGCAGCCCAATTGCCACACCGTCGTGTAGCTCGACACACTCGGGATACTCGTTCTCGAGATAGACATCATCCCCGATAAAAACTGTTCCCTGTATTTTGACCCCGCGCAGACGATGCAAGAACGGCCGCAAGCTTGTCGAGCCGGGCAAAAACCGGGCCATCAGATGAAGTGCCCTGTTGAAAATCCTTTTGAGCAGTGACCTTCCCATGCTTTTCCTGTGTTGACCGGTCACGAAGCCGATATCCGATATCTTGAACCCGGAGCGGCCAGTTCCTCCCTTGGCATTGCGGTCAGGCCCCATCAGACTACTTTCCTGGCGAAGCTCAGCTTGCCTTTGGCAACCACCGTACCGTCCACGGTCACGATCCCCTCCACAAGCGCCGCCTCCGCCAACATTTTCAAAATGTTGACCTCTAAGATCATGGTGTGACCCGGGAGTACGGGGACGAAAAATCTCATGTCGTTTATGGCGCCGAGGACCAGAAGCTCACCCGCATTCAGACCTTGGCTGGTGGTTCGGCTAAAGAGAATCGAAGCACATTGTCCGATCGCTTCGACGATGAAAACCCCCGGCATGACCGCATAGTCGGGGAAGTGGCCAAGGAATTGGATCTCATTGCCCGTGACATTCTTGAGGGCTTTGATGCTCTTGCCCGGCTCGACTTCCAGAACTCTGTCGACCATGATAAAGGGAAACCTCTGCTTCAGATAAGTCTTAATTTCTTCAAAGGTCATCGTCATATGCGTACCTCGAGCCCATCGCCGGCCTTGCGGAAGTTCAGCGCCGGCGCAAGATCATGGCCACGGCGCGCGGGAGAAATCGAGCGCCGGCAAGGGGAGCGCTGGCATCGCTGATGAGCCGGGTTACGCGAAGACCTGCGTCTTCGGCAAGTTTCACCGCCTGGCTCTCTTGGTTGAATTCATAGATGTGGTCCCGCTGCGCTGATTCAATTGCTGTGCTGAAAAAGACCAGGCCGTCTTTGGCAAGATGGCGGGAGATGGCTCGGAAGAGAGGCTTGGGGTCTTCCAAATGTTCCGCGAGCATGGCGGCAATAATCCCTTGATACTCCCCACCGGCACCTTTCTGTTCCACCGCGAGGGCGTCCTTGACCTCGAACTTGACCCGGTTGGCATGTCCTGAGGCAGCCAGGAGGCGATGGGCGACGGCAACCGCCGGCGGGCTTATATCGAGTCCTTCCAGCCGGATGTCCGCCCGTTCCTCCGCCGCCAGCAAGCTGAGAACACCGTGCCCTGACGCTAACTCCATGACCCGAGCGTTGGCGGGCAATGCTTTCACAAACTCATCCCGGTATAGGGCGATGTGATTGATCATGGAGGGCCAAAATGGGTAAATGAGGATGGCTGCCCACATATACGGAACCATGTACCCTTCGTCCTCGTAGACTTCCGAAATCACATCGGGCAACGCTTGCGGGGTATATTTGCCGGCCTGCTCGTAGATTTGCTGCGACTTGGCAACTCCCAGGCAATACCGGGCGTATCCCCGCGCCGCGTCTTCAAACGCGCGTTCTCCGTATGCAGCCTGAGCCCATCGGGCCAGAGGGTTCAGCAGCCACGAACACAGCTCCTGGTTGGCTTCGAAGGTTGCCCGTGCCGTTGGTGCAAACATCTTCGCCTTCCGGTCCATCGCCTCCAGAAATGTCCTGGCATCCACCATGGATTCTCTCCTCCCATCATTCACCCGACCGAGGGCACGTGTCGAACCACGCGGACCATAGGTCTGATGAGGTCAACGCCGTCCCACGGCGGGGCAAAGACGTGCATACGCCCAAGCTTCACGATTCTGTCCACGCTTCTTCTGGCCGCCACAGAAGCGAGCTTTGCCTCTCTCGCCGGATTCGACATGGCCAGCCCGAGGGTTTGCACATTTCCGTCAAGTTTTTCAATGGGGTCGAACAGGTCGTCGACCTCCAGGACGGTCAGCGTTTTTCCCTGAGTGGGCTTGGGGATTACCGACCCGCTTCCCAAAAGAATAGTCCAGTCCGGACCCTGCGAGAAAATTGCACTTTTCGCGACATTATCCAGCAACCAGGAGGCGCGCGCCTGGCATATTGCTGTGGTCAAAGCAGCATGGATAGTCTGTCTCGGATGGAGCCGGTTCTCTGATTCGAATGCTTTCTTGAGTGATGATGCGAAATCGTGGGATGAATGGCCGGCCTTCTTTTCCAGGAAGAGAACTTGAGGAGATGAGCACGCTTGTTGATCAAACTGCCAAACGTCCCGAGCGATACGCCTGCACCATGACTCCTGCTCCTGGGTGTTGGACCAGGAATCCGCGTCCATCGCCGCGACGGAAATTCTTGGCCCGAAGACGGCCAGCCTTGCCCAATGGGGAAATGGCAGGCCCCGCACCTGCAAGACGGCTTCTTCGCCGCCCCATATCATTGCCCCATCGACGGATCGAGCCATCGCTTCCTGCAAGTCCCGCCGGGCATGATCGAAGACGAGCATGCATACCCGCCTTGTCAAAACACGCGCCCTGTCACTTTGTTCCAGTTTTCCCATGATGAGCCGTGTCGAGTCGTTGAGTCCTCCGGGCACGCGCACCAATGAAGCGTTGCCTCCCAACAGGGCGCAGGTCATCGAAAGAATGGGCTGGATCTCTATGTTCCCAGCCGGCCAGTGGCCGACAACGCCCAAAGGGTACGCTTTGAGCCTGGCACGGCCGTCCTCCATCCAACCCCCGCAAAGCGCATTGCCTCCCAGTTCCCGCGCAATGATGGGCTCCAGGGTCCCGCGCCTTAACCACATGCGCAGGAATTGAACGCCGGGTATGTCAGCCGTTTCCCGCTCGCCCAAAGCCGCAGCCCAGGCCTCGAACACATCCAAAACCGCACTCGGGGTGATCTCAGTCGCGCTGGCGGTCGCACGAAGCTCCGTCGCTAGGACGGAGATCTCCTCGGTTAAGCCAATTACACGGATGAGCTCACTCATCAAGATATCCGAGACTTAGGTGGCCTGTTGTCTCTTCCGGTCAATATTCCCGCAGCCGCGCAGTTCGGCCTTCGCCACCCGCCCCACAAACCGGAAACAGGTTCCCCGTCTCCCGCAACGGCAACCGTCATAAGCCACGATCTTGGCGATGTCTTCCGTGAGGAGAAGGTGGCCGGGAAAGCTCGTCGGCAACACACTGCACACTTGAACGATTCCCTGTTCCCCCTCTGGAACTTGCTGGAGCGTCAGTGGATTCCGTACGAGGACGTCTGCAAATGCCGGGACATGCTTGTTGCCCTCAGGGCAATCAGGGTATATAACACCTACGTTCTCCACCATGCCGTAGAAATCGATAACCCGGTCAGCGGAACACCCGAACACGCGGGCCAGGCCGTCATTGAACGATTTCTTATCGACTGCTTCCTCCTGTAGCAACTTCCAGCCGCCGCTATGCAGGATGTGGACACCGGGCATCCCGAGGCTGATGTTCTCTGCAATCAGCGGCTTTACCAAGTACTTCCAAAGAATGTAGGTAAAACCATAAACCAGCACAGGAGAGGGACCTCGAGCTTCCGCAAAATGCCGGAGCTTGTCCCGGTCCAGCGTGAGATCCCCAGCTTGGTCGGGTTTCAGGCAGTAGGTGACCTCGCTGGCAAATGGCTGAAGGCCCTGTATGGCGGCGCCCCGGGCTCCTAGTTGCGGACCGCCTCCCGTGGAGCCGGGCACATCGACAACCAGATAAGGCCGGCGGGTCGAACCGATAAAGTCTTGAGCGATGGCGACGACCCCCTTGGTCATGCGCCTCGCTGTCGGCGAGTCCAGAGTAATCCGGCTCGGCGTTTGCCCCGTCGTGGAGCTTGACGTCAGGATTCTTTTGATCTCACTCGGTTCGACCAGGGACAAAGGAGGCTGCGCTTTCAGCAGCCCAACGGGCAGAAAAGGGAGATCCGCAACTCTCCGTGCCGAATGCGTGTCGACAGGCCAGTGCTGAATGTAATTTCGGTACCCAGGGTTTCTACTGCCCGCATACTCCAACTCATCCTTCAGCAGTGTCAGAAGTGCAGCTTCTCGTTCTTCCGGGGGCAAGCCATAAGGGGGGATGGCCAGCAACTGGTCAATCCTCTGCCCAATTTCATTCATAGGTTCCGATCACCTTCGCCGGAAGAGAAGCCCGTGACACCTTGCCGCGCGCTGTCTTGGGTATTTCCGTAACGATCTGAATCGATTCGCACGTCCAGTATACGGGCAGGCTGTGGCGCACCCGATCGATAACGTCGCCGGCTCCTTGGTCCGGCACAATATACAAAGCCAGCGCCTCACCAACCTCCGGGTGCGGCACTGCGGCAGCGGCACATTCGTAAACACCCGGTACCGCCGCAACCTTCGCTTCGACCTCGGCGAAGCTCACACGCACTCCACGCATCTTGAGAAATGTACCCTTGCGCCCGTCTATCCAGATATACCCATCGGCATCCAGATGAGCCAAGTCGCCGGTTCGCAGCCAGCCCTGGTCGAAAACGCGAAGGCTCTCTTCCGGTTCATTGAGATATCCCAAGGTGATCGATGGGCCTTTGACCATGATCTCCCCGACTTGCCCGGCGGGGAGGTCCTTGCCATCTTCATCGACGATGCGCACCGTTAGATTGTCCAATGGACGGCCCGCGCTGCCCAGTTTCTCGTCTAAATGCTCGGGATCGAGACAGGAAATTCGGGCGGTCGCCTCCGTTTGACCGTACATAACGTAAAACCTTGGCTGCGGAACGGCGGCGCGCATCTCGACAACACGTTGCGGGGCCAGCGGGCCTCCCGCCTGCAAGAATCGCCTTAGGCTGGGCATCGCAATCGAGCAGATATTCGATCGGCGCAGGAGAATGTTATAGACGGTCGGCACACCTGCGAACGTCGTGCATTCGTATTTGTTAATGGCATGAAGCACTTTATCCGGGAACATGAAGCGGCGGTCGAACACGACCCCTCCACCCTGATACAGGTGGGTGTGCAAGACGCTCGCCCCAAAGCAATAGCTCAAAGGCAGGATGAGCATCGCTCGTTCGTCACTTGACAGATCTTGACTGCGTATGATCGCTTCCGTGTTGGCGGTAAGGTTCCCGTGGCTGACCATCACAAAACGAGGATTTCCTGTAGACCCGGAAGTAGCGACGAGTACCGCGAGGTCGTTTTCCTCGCAAGGGGCAGGTGGTAACGGGTCCGCCCTTCGCTCCGCAGGGTGGCCATGGAGAGCCAGGACTCCCGTTTCAGGAATCCCGTCGAAGCGAAAACTCCTTTCCGTCCACACCGCTCTCGCGCCGGTTCCCTTTAGTAAGTCAGCACTTGACGCAACCAGAACAGCTTCCTCCACCGGGACCGGCACCAAGCCTGCGTACATTGCGCCCAGGTAGGCGATGCTGCTGGCTGGTGACAAGATACAACCCATGAGTATCCGATCGCCGGGTTTCAATCCCGTGGAAAGCAGGCTGGCGCCAAAACTGCAAATGAGACGGTGAAGGTCGGAGGGGAGTATTGTTTCGCCAGTGGCCGCGTCAATCAGGTAGGAATGCTCTCCTAGCCGATTGATTAACCGTCCGGAAAAATTGTTCCCAGGAGTCGCTCCCATCTCTCCACTCCGACGACTACAGTTTCGAATTGATAATCCTTACGATCTCGCGGACATTCTCCATTTCCATGAGATCATCAACATCGAAACTGATGCCGAAAACCTGCTCCAACTTGCTTGCCAGGTCCAGATGCCCCACCGAATCCCATGCCGGTACGTCGCTAGGAGTGGTCTCCAAGGAAATCAGTTGTGCGTCTGTCCCAAAAGCCTCATGGAAAACCTCCTGAACTTTGACCAGAACATTCTCCATCCTCTTTGCTCCTCGATTTAAGATGTCGAGAAAATCAAGAACCAGATCACCAGTCTAACTTGTTTTGGGAAATCCCGGCTCGCCAAAATCCATAGCAGAGTGCCGGCGCTGACGGTTCTATCCCACGATCCCTGCCCCACCGTCCACAACCAGGGTCTGCCCGATTATTCCCGTCGCTGCTTCCGAACAGAGGAATTGGGCGGCCCATGCTACCTCCTCGGGCGTCACCAAACGCCGGATCGGAGTGCGGTCCAGTGCCGCGGCAACACGGTCTTCTCCCTGCGGAATCACTTTCCAGACTTCGGTGGCTACGGTGCCGGGTGCAAGAATGTTCACGCGAATCCCCCGAGGCGCCAGTTCCACCGCCATATGCCGGGCGAGCGACTCGAGTGCGCCTTTCGATGCCCCGACCAAAGAATAATACGGCAAGGCACGCCGGGCGCCCATTGAGCTGATGGCTACCACGCTGGATCGCTCCGAAAACCGATTCACGAGAACCCTCATCAATTCAAAAAACGCCCGCACATTGAGTGAGAACGTCCAGTCGAAGTGGCGTGCGGTAAGTTCGGAAAGGGTGCGGTGCACACCCGTCGCCGCACAATGAACCAGCCCGGAAAAAGCCCCGCCGGCGTCGTGGAGGGACCTTTCGATTTGCTCCAAGCCCTGGGGGCTGGTGAGGTCGGCACGACACAACTCGATGGGCAGCCCTTCCCGCTCTGCCGTAGCCTTTAACTCATCCGCGGCCTCTTGATTGCGGAGGTAATTCGCGGTCACGGATGCCCCGGCTCGGGCAAAGCGTAGTGAAATAGCGCGGCCGATCCCTCGTGTTCCGCCCGTGATGAGTATTCTCCCTGAGAGCGCAAACAAGTTGTCCATAGTTCAACCTTCACTCGCCTAGCTCTTTCATGCTCGCCACGGGTAGCCGGGCAAACACGCCATATTTGATAGCATTGCGGCTGGAGTCCGCCTTGCCCAGTTTTGTTTGAGGTCCTGTGGATTTAAGCCTGTTGGCGAGAGACAAGGATCCGAATTCTTCGACACCTGTGCCTTTCGCGGAGGACAATCCTCTGGGGGATCTAACGACCCCGACGCGCAGGTTTGGCCGGTGGGACCTTGACTTGGTACAGGTGCACATCGTACGCCTTGAAGTCGTCCGTGAATTTCCCGTTCCTGGCCACGAGCGTGCGGTCTTCATCGAGCACCTGGACTTGGGCTTTGGGTGGCAGTGCCGACAACGAAAAGGAGCCCGTCGTCGCGGCGTTACGCATTCCCACCGCAAAAAGGTAGATCGAATTCCCCTGCCGCTTGACCATCACGTCGATGGGAACATTTTCAGAAGAGGAGGTGACCGTGACGGCGCCCTCGACCGTGCGGGAGTTCAGCAGGGGAGCAAGCCGCCTGATTTGAGCATTGATGCCGGTCACGGCCGCCAGCATTGGGGGATCATCGAGCAAAGCATGTTCGTTGAACCGAGGCTTGAATTCATGCACGAAATAGATGATGCCGAGGGAGCCATGCACCAGCGACATCCACACCTCCGCCCGAAGCTGCGCGGGCGTCACTTTGGCATTGGGGTTGAGGATGTGCGTGCACTCGAGAGCATTCCAGACGATTCGCTCGCCACTGCTCCACTTCACCAGCCGGTCAACGCCCTTGGCCACGTACCAGAGATAATTCTCACCGTCCGGTTTGCGGATGTTCGTCACCGGATAGACGTCAAAGGAAACGATATCTGACCCCTTAATATAATCGGGGTAGACATCCAATTTGGCATCGGCGCCGCGGCCGACCCACTCGTCGTCGGCTACACCTTGCCCCAGGTTGAGCATCACCGGCCTTGTCGGGTCTGCCGCGCGTAGAGTTTGATACTCGCGCACCACCAGCGCGGGTGGCACGGGAGGGCCATAGGTTTTCTTGCCGGTCTTGGGGTCAGTGACATCCTGGAGATTGTCCGGCTCATCCCCATGCATCCACCCCACGATGATGGGATCGTTCTTGTGGGCCAGTCCTACCCCGTTCTGGTCGCAAATGACCGGCATACCCATTTTCGTAAGGTCGGAAAGTTCCTGCTCTGTCGGCCCCTTCCACAAGCCGACGTACAGGTTGATTCCCGCTGCCTTGTACTTGGCCGCGTTTTCAGGATCCTGGAGCCAAACGGCGAGGGGGAAATAGCTCGCATCGTGGGGCGGTCCATGCTTCCATTGTAGATAAGGGTTTTGGGCTTCGGCGGCCTTCCCCGCCACCAGCAACAAAAGGATCAAGACTGTGGCCCTGCGAAGGTTCATGGCGTCTTCTCGATTACACTTCTCTGTCACCAACAAGAGCGATATTTCGACCCCCCGAGTCCTCTTACGATGGGATCTGTTGACCGATTCCGTGAACCTACGCCGGTCGCCTTCGACGTCCTAGTCCCGCTATCTCATGAGGATCATGGTCAGCGTCGATTGGATGAGGGGATCCTTGGGAGATTCCACTCTTCGGATCAAAATGTCGATGGGCCCTCGCCAGCATCGCCGCTCTCGCATCCACTTGCTGATCCAGGGTTGGTCCCAGGTCCGATCAATCATAGTCCCCGAGGTGTATCCCAACTCCATCAGTCCCGCGAGCGTCCGCCGGACAGCATCCCACCCCAGAAGAAAAGGGTGGAACTCTATGAAAAGGCTAGGCTTATATTTCTCCAGGAGGTTTCTAGCCCCCGCCAGCACCATTAACTCGGCGCCCTCAACATCCATCCGCAGCATCTTGGGCCGAAACCCCGTCGATTCCATTGCCACCTCATCCAACTTCTTGACTTCGACGGGCAGGTTGCGGGTGGGCAAGAGATCATCATGCTTCACCAGACTCCCCCAATTGGGAACCTGCGATTCGTAGAATTGTGCGGCGCCAGTCTCTCCACCTATGGCCCAGGGAGAAAGCTCGACGTTACTGATGCCCGACCGCTGGATGTTGCGCTGCAAGATCTCACGTGAACCGGGAACGGGTTCAAACCCGAGAATCCGCCCGGACTCGCCAATCCTGCTGGCGGCCAGCAACAGCCAGTATCCGATATTCGACCCGACATCAATCACGTGGTCGCCCGGCGACAGGGTCTTGAGATAGAGCCGCGTGGCCACCGGTTCATGGACTCCGTAAAGCACCAACTCCTCGCTGACGCCTTGCAGGGAGGGATGCAGCTCAAAGTCATGGTCCAGGAAGCGAACCACCGATGGCGCATGATTGCGGCGAGAAGCTCCGTTCCTCCTCAAGCGTTGGAAGCGGCTGTAATGCCACCGCCAAATCACCCCACGCAAGGTATCGATGGGACCGTGCTCGCGGAGGTACCGCGCAGCTTTCCCGATCATGTGGAGGAATGTGGACTCGCCCTCTTTCGCAACAGTGTTCATCAAACCCACTTTTCGAGTTTTGGTGATGAAAGCTTCACCATCCAGCTCTTTTGGGGACGGGACGAACGTTATTCTACGCCGCCTCTTTCGCCCCGTTCAGGGAACTCCGCCACTTCAGGACCAAGGCGCTCACTTCTTCACGAATTCCCGGGAAGAGGTAAGTCATTCCGAGCACCTGAATCGCCACCAGACAAGAGGCGGCCACCAAGGTAGGCGCCAGACCATGCTTGGCGATTCCTCCCGTCACCGCCAGGGCGGAGATACCGGCGCCGATGAAAAACGCTGCAAACGGCTTGAAGCACAGCACCGCGGGGACACGGTGGCGAAGCTGCAAACGCCAGACACATACCACCAGTGCTACGAACTCGCCAAGGAACCCACAGATTGGAATCCAGACCAGGGCGCGGCCAGTCGCCGCCACGAAGAGAAGACCTATCAGCGCGGACGAGCGAGCCAGATTTGAGAACATCGCATTGCGCGTGTCCCCGAAGGCCATGGCCGCCGTGGTGGGTGCGCCGCGAAGGATGCGCACGGCCCACATGGAGGCAAGCCAGCCAATAAAAATCCCCGCCCCCGCATATTTCTGCCCGTAAACCAAGGTAACGAATCCTCCTCCCGCCACTATGAAACCCGTTGCCACGGCAATCGCCAGGAGTGAGACAATATGCGTACAGGCCAAGTAGCGCCGTTCAAACTGGGTGCGCAAACCTTGGGCGCGTGACAAGAGCGGCAAAAACAGAGACGAGGTGGCATTCCCAATGATCATCGCAGGCGCCTGTGCCAGGGCGAAGGCGACAGAGTACATACCGAGATCCGTCAGCGTATAGTTGCTCCGGGCAAAGAGCCGATGGGCCGACCCGATCACGAAGCGGTCTCCCTCAAAGATCCCGAACATAAGCAGTCCGTTGATGGTCAGCGGCCAGCCAAAATGGAACATCCGCTTGGTAAAAAACCGATCCCACGCCCACCCATAGGGGCGTTCCGCCAGCCAGTGCATGCCAATCAGGTTGCACGCGGACTGCGCGACCAGCAACCATAGCATGGCCCAATAGTTTCTCAGCCAAAAGGCCAGAGGTAGCGCTATGAGGGTGACCAACAAATTCGATCCCGAGTCCACCAACACAAACGGCCCAAAGCGCATGTGGCGCTGGAAGCGATTGACGTCCATATGGTAGAAGCCCCGGATCAGCGGGACCAGGGCCAAACACTCGAATGCCAACTTTGCCTGGGGGGCGCCAAACAAACGTGAGACGGGGCCCGCGAGTAAAAAAATGAGTGTGGCATTCAACAGGCCACGGCCTGCATGTATAAAATGGATCGTATTCTCAAAACGCGGATCATCTCCGTCCTCGGCCTGCACGATGAGCATCTGCGCAGACAGGTTGCTGATCATCTCCAGTAGAGAGAAGGTCATCACGAAGATTGCGGCGATGCCGTAATTGGCGGGACTGATGAGCCGCGCGACGATAAGACTTTTTACAAACGAGCTGGCCTGGGAAATGACCTGGCCGGTACTTAAATGCAGCCCCCCCTTCAGGAAGGACAAGCGCGTCGTCATGGATGTACCCCGTCCTTCATGGTGTGGCCGCTGATTTGTCAGGCTAGCTTCCGCAATGCGCATGAGCTATAGAGTCCTGCACTTAAAGTCAGCCCGATCGCCGAGCTGCCAGCCTCCCACCTCGCGGGAAACGGCAAGAAATGGCTTCCGTCCTTGTAGTGTACCGGTTCAAGCGTGTGGTATCATGCAACCTAATAGCTCGCTGCCGCAGGAGGCCAATATGGATCGTCGAACGGGAATACTTGCTCGAGCCTTTGCCATCACGGCCATTTCGTTGGGTCTAATGCTGCTCTTGCAAGGCCGTGCATGCGCCGGTCAATGTGAAACGAAGGGTGCTTGCTACGTGACGGAGGCGGGCTCTGGCGCCACGAATGGCGTAGACTGGAATAACGCCTATGCCGGACTGCCTGTTAGCCTTTCCTGTGGAGTGGCCTATTATCTTGCGGGCGGGAGCTACGACTACACTTCCACGTCCACGACGATCTCCAATGCCTGCGGTGCCGGGTCTCCGCTGGTAATTTATAAGGCGGTCTCGGGCGGACCGGGTAATCCCCAAAACGTCGCGGGATGGCAGTCGAGTTACGGAACCAGTCAGGCGCTTTTTACTCAGGCAACCGACGCTGACCCGCAGAAGCAGTACAATAATCCATTCTTTACCCTCTCGGGCACCTACATCACGATTGATGGCGTCGTTCCAGCTTCTGGGACTCCAACCAAGACAGCGACTTTCGGCATTCATCTGCAAAGCTCAAACAATTTGGTGTATGGCTTTGTGTACGTTACGGGGGCGAATAATACCGTCAAGCACGTGGAATTAGACGGGATCGCAAACACATATGGTTTTCAGGTTACAGCCTGCAACCGGACGAGTTCTGGTCAAGTGACGGTAACGACAAACGGGAATCCGCCTTGGGTGGTAGGTGACAATGTCGACCTTTATATGAATGGCGGGACCCCGACAGATTTTACAACCGTTCCTCCCAGCCATGGTTGGCCGATTACTTCTATCAGTGGCAACCAACTTCAGTACACGCAAACTGGCAACACCAATGCTGAAAGTTGTTCTGTGGTGGCGGCCTCGACTATCGTTCTTAATTTTTCCCCTCTCGATGGGGTAATTATTTCCGTTGCTGCAAATCCTTCCTATTTTTCCCTTACGGACAACTATATCCATGACATTGCCGGACCCGTCCATTTCCTGGCAAGCGGTGGGTGTCCCAGTGGGTGTTCGTTTCTCAGGAATTACTTCGCCCGGAACCACTCTACAGCGACCGAACATTCAAATGGCATCGCCGGTGCCGTCTTCAATAATTCGGTCATCGGGCAGAGCGTCTTTGAGGACATCGAAGGAACGTCAATCACAGCTCCGATCTGTGGAGGGTCATGCAACTGGCAGAACGATGCAATCTACAGCAATCTTGTGTTCTGCACCGTCGCGTCCCAATCCCAATTGGGAGACCCTTCAACTAGTGCATGGTGGAAAGCTCCGCAATGTGGTACGAGCGGCATTTTCTCGGATGATAATGGCGCGAATCAAGCTACCAACCTGCTCATCTACGGCAACACGATAGTTCGACCGATCAACTGCAAGATAACGGTCTCGAACGCATCCTCGACAGCAGTGGTGGTCAATAACTTCATGTACTGCCCCGCTGTTGCTCCAGGAAACGGATCGGTGCAAATCAATGGAACCGGAGTAAGCCATTCTTACAATACTGGTTGGGGCGGAACCCTCAGTAGCGCCCCAACGCCTGGGACCGGAGATTACTTTACAACCACATTTCCCGCAGCTACCAGCGTATTTTTTGATCCCTCGGATACGGGTGAAAATTTCCACATAGCGAGTGAAACGGTGGACGTGGGCACCACCGGTTGCACGTCGGGGACGAGTTGTCTGAATAACGGCACACCCCTTTCCCCGCCCTACAATTTTGATTTGTTTGGGTTACCGAGAGCAGCGGGAGGACAGTGGGAGCGAGGGGCATTCGTTTTCGTCCCTTACCCGCCCGGGACCGTGGGCATAGAGGGCGTCCACTAGCTCGGACCCTTGGACCCGTTCAGTTCCCTTCCACATTCCTTTTGCCGTGGGTTACGGGTTCAATAGCGGTATGGCAAAGCGGAACCCACCCACCAACATTCCGACTACCGCTGTTCACTAGCGTCGTGTCACATAAGTTCGTTCAATAATTCGTCAGGGCACGCCTTCAGGCCTGCCGTGCAGGGACGTGCTTCAGGCGAGCATTCTTCAACAAAAGCAAGCCCATCTTGATCTTGTCGGCCAGGGTTTTCTGCGAGAGGCAGCTCCCAAGGCAGAGCTGCTGGCAGGCGACGGTCTGCTTACGTACCTCTTGAGCTTTCGCGCCGTACCAGATTTCGCGCGCGGTCTGTGTCTTGAGACTGCCGACCACGGGAAAGCCGCGGTGGCATAGGTACACATTGCCGTTTGCGAGGATCATGAAGCTGCGCATGCCGATACGGCACGGCATCGCCTCGGGCGGCGCCTTTTTCTTGCGGAAATGGTCCGGCATCAAGGAGAGCAAAAGCTCCGCAGTCAGGATCGGCGCTCCGGCGCGTCTCATCTCGATGAGGCGGTGCACCACGCGCTCGAATTCCGGCAGTTCCGCCTCCTTGATCCACAATTCGTCGTAGGTCTCGGGCGTCCACAGGCACACTGGTTCCGGATAGACACAATCCGCACCGATGGCCTTGGCCCATTCGACGAGGTCCGGCATAAGGCGAAAGTTGAGCGCGTTAACGGTCGGTTTGATGATGATCGAAAAAGTTACGCGTTGGCGCGCGCGTTCCTCGACGATATATTTGATGCCCCGGCTCAGCTTCTCGAAAAGGCCCGGATAGCCGCGCAGATAATCGTGCAGTTCGGCGCTCGGTGCGTCGACCGAAATGTTAACATTGAGCGGCTTCGCGGCCACGAGCTTCTGAGCATTGCGCTCCGTCAGTGCGGAGCCATTTGTTGTGATGCCGGCGGAGATGTCGTTTCTATTGCACCAGGAGAGGAGCTCCATCATCCCTGGTTTGATAAACCCTTCGCCACCGCTGAAATTGATGGAAAACTTCCCCACAAAGTCCTTGATGCTCAGAAGCCCACGCTCCCACTCATCAATAGTCATCTCGGTAGCAAAATCCTTGATGCGCCAGTATCCGCAGTAACGGCACTTAGCATTGCACCGCTCGTTGATTTCGCCGTAAAACGTAATCGGCTTGGTCGCGTCATAGCCGGTCTTCAAATAGATTCCTTCCGCCAGAGCATTCTGAGTATGCTTCCACCCCAGGGTGGCGAGAGTTGTGAGGTTCATCATGGCTTTTTCCCTTTCGCGAAATGCAAGGTGTAGGTGCGATCCGTCTTCACGTAACCCCGATGGAGACGTCCGCCTGACCTTGGGATGACGGTGATTCACCGCCACTTAACCGAGGGGGAGTTTGGTTCTGGCGCGGGTCCGCCAGAGCTTCTTGATTCTCGGGATGCGCCCGCCTGCGTCCAAAACCCACCTGGCCGTACGGTCAAGGATCTGTGTTGATGTCCAGAGGATCCTCAAACTGGACCCGCGTAGGCCGGGGGAGAAAATGTAAGCCGAAGCATCCTGCCACAAAGCCGTCCCAAGGACTTCTTTGTATTGTGCATCGCCAGTCCCGAAATCGATCTGCTTGACACCATACTCGGGGGCATGCTCGGCCAATTCCTCAAGCCCCTTCATGACCAGGAACATTCCAGGCGAGTACTTGCCAAAGCCGGCGTCATATCCCATGTAATCGCTGTGGAACGTTCCGTGGTAGATGGTACCAATCCAGAAAGCACGGGGAGCTCCGTCGATATACAACACGTAGGCGCACAGCCAGTTCTCTAAGGCTGCAAGGGCGAGCCGTTGCCGCATTTCCTCGTTATTAACGAATCCTCCACCTAGCCCACGTTGATACGTTTTCCTTGCTACCACCTCGATGTCCCGAATCAGGCCCTCCAAATCAGACACTCCCGAAAATCTAACCACCCGGACCTTACCAGAGAAATCCTTCAGCAGCTTTCTCGCCTGCCACCGGAGATTCTTCCGTACTTTCGTCGAAAGGCGCGACCAAAGCTCGTCGGGGTCGGTCGGTAAGCTTGCAACGCGGTGGTTCTCGGCAGCAGTGGACTTTGCCCCGGCATGGCCATTGATCGGCTCCGAAGCCGCTGCGAAGAGCGGGCTGCCAACAGGCACGTAACTGAGGAATGCAAGATCCGCTTCGCGTTCGCGCAGGGAATTCCAAATACTTCTCATGAAAGAACAGCAGTTCTCGACGGAGGTATTTCCTAAGAGCCCTCCGCGAAGGACCGCCAGGATGCGAGCGCGTGGCCGGAAGACCGTTGCATAACCGAATTTTATGTCAAGGTGCCTGTCTTCAATTCTACCCACCAATAATGCGTCCGGTTGTCCATCCCTATATGCAACGAGCACATGTGGCCGCAAGATCTCGGGCCTCGAACGCAGTACCGTGAGGTAAAAGCCCAGATCCGAATTGGGGTGATCCTGCCACGACGTCCAACTGTTGCGGATCTCCTCAAGCTCGCGCGGAGTCCGCAAAACTCTGATATTGAGTGGCTCGCTCATCGACTTTTTACATGCGTGCGTTCGGATCGGCAGTCCGACCGGCCGCGCGTTGTCCTCTATCACCGGCAAAGGTGACCCTCCTTTTTGGTCCCAGCGAGTTTCAAAGCGGGGGGACATCAGCCCACTGCGGGCGCGTTTCCAGTAAAGGAATTACGGCACCCCTTTTCGCCACGTTTTCGGCTTCCGCCAGGCGAGGGTAGACCACGGATAGGGCCATCAAAATCCACAGCATAAGAGCCTGTTGCCCCCACCCAAAGTTCATAACGCTGAACATCATGAAGGCGAAGGCGGCTATATTGATCAGAAAGAGCAGGCAGAGGAAATTTGCGGGTCGCGGTACGGTCGTAAATCCCTTCAACGACAAGAACGCCACTTTGATCAACAAAGCTGCGAGCAGGAAAAGCCCCACATACCCCGTATCCACCGCGACCTCTACGAATGAGCTGTCGCAGCTTTCGAACTTCGCGATCCTACCGGTGGTGGAATCTTCCCCCTCCAAACCCACATAATAGAAAGATTCGGGTCCAAACCCCCAAACCGCGCGGCGAGGATCTTCAGCGAGCGCCTCTCTGGCCACACGCATCAGGTCATATCGGTATTGGTAGGAGCCTCCGCGCACTGAATCGGGGTTGCCCGTGTCAACATAGGTGCTTTTCAGCGCATCCCAGACACCGGGTCGGATAATCAGCGCCGAGACCGTAAGAAGAGCAATAACCACCAGGTACTTGCGGAGGCTCCCTTGGGAGAAGATAAACAGCAGGAGAAGTGACAAGACCAGCGCCAGCCACGGCCCCCGGCTCTGGGTCTTGTACATATTCCAAGCCATCATGATGATAGCCAACCACAGGTAGACTTTCTGAGCTGCGGTTTTGGCCATGCCGAGAAGGTAGAGTGCCCAAGGTATACCTAAGGCCAGAGCATTCCCAAACAGTATCGCATGCCCGAAGGTCGCTTTGATCCTGCCGGAATCCGGCATGCGCCCCCCGACTCCTGGTGTAAACCGATACACAACAGTCGGGAATAAATCGATCACCTTCCAGTGAGCGTAATAATCTAGGGCTCCGAAAACACAACAGACCGCCAGTGCGGCAACAAAGGCGGCAAGGATCTTGCGGACCGTCTCAACCTTAGAGAGGGATTTTGCGATGATGTAGTAGACCAGGCAGAATTCCAACGTGTCGCTAAGGACCGTTTTCAGGCTGGTGGTAAATACGATGGAATTCGCCGTCGCGACCATGCGCCACCCAATGTAAAGTATCAGCAGATACTTCAGCGGCAGCCTGTTGCTGCGGTCGCTATTGGGATGCTTGTTCCCAAGAACGATGTAAAGGACGGCGAGGGTGGCAATTGCAGCTCGGGTCGTGGTCAAGACGAACAGACCCCAGAAATCGAACCTCGCTTCTCCTGGCAACACAGTCACAAGAAAAGCGAAGAACGGCAGCGCTGCTTCAAAACCCTTAATCAGGGTTATAGCGACAAGAGCGCCGACTGCAATGAAAGTAATTGTAATAACGAGTGCCATGAAGGGGTTTAGTGATCCACGCTATCCGAAGGCAGAGCCAGAACGTTCCCCGGGCTACGCCGGTCAACGGGCCTGATGCCTTGGTTACTTATCAGTCCCCTCGCGGCCACTTTCAGACTCACGATCCTGCCGGCTGGCTCGCTGCCGGCTTGCCCATTTGCCGGGTCCAGGCTTCCAATCCTATGCTCCAGCGCAGAATCTTGTACCATTTGGCCAGCGAGTGGCGGAGGGAGTCTTTATCGAGGCGTGCGGAGGGAATGGGTATAAGCACTCCCAGGACGGCGATGCGGAGGATGGAAATCAGGAACATGGCGAGACGATAGAGAGCCGCATAGAAAGGCCCGCGCGTCTTTTGCAAAAACCTCAGCAGCGTCTCCTTCATTAAGGGGCCGGTAAAAGCCTCGCCGCCTCGTTTGTTGGAACTCTGCCCGCCATGATGCACGATCGTCGCGGCGCCCAGGTAACAAACTTTTTTCCCCACCTTCTTGACTTGGTAGCAGAGGTCGAGGTCTTCCGCGTACATGAAGTAGTCGGTGCTGAAGAACCCCACTTGCTCGAAGACTTCCCTTTTGATCATGAGGCAGGCCCCGGACACCGCCTCCACTTCCACGGGCCTTCCGTCGCCAGATTCGTAGAGGGGCCTCATGCCCCACAGTTTCAGCCGGGGAGCGAGCCGCCGTAACTGCTCAGCGTCGGCAAGCTGGTTCAGGATCGTCGGGAAGGGCTGGATGCAACTGGTCTGGACACTCAGGTCGGAATTCAGGAGGCGGCAGCCCAAAACCCCGATATCCGCGGAAGAACCCAGGCAGTCATGCATCAGATTCAGGGCCGGGCCACGCAATTCCGTATCGGGATTAAGGAACAGCACAATCCGTCCCGAGGAGTTCTGGAATCCCAGATTATTCGCCCGGGCAAAACCGAGGTTTTGGGGGCTGCGGATCAGCTTTGCCGAGGGGCAGCGGTCTTGAATGACCCCACAGGAATCGTCCCTAGAAGCATTATCGATAACCAGAACTTCGAATTCCAAGTTGTGCGTCTGGGAATAAATGCTGGAAACGCATTGGGCCGTAAAGCCGGCCGAATTCCAATTGACGATGATAATGGAGAGGTCCATGGCCGCGGACTAATACAATCTTTACCGCAGAGGAGCTGAAACCCAGAGAAAAGGCCTTTTAGCTCTCATATCTCTGCGCCTCCGCGCCTCTGCGGTGAAAGATACTTTGCTCGCTACTTCCATGTCGAGTCCATAAGGAATAGACGCCGCATCTGCTGACGCCGAACGTAGCGTATCAATGCCGCATCCGGGGCTTGCGGCCGTCGATCGATATAGCCTCTGATGAAACCGTAAAGATGACCGGCTCCGCTCACCAGAAACGGTTTCCTGAAGGTTCGGCGGAGGCACTTCAGAAGCATAAACAGCGGGTGGTAACCGAGGAAATAGTCGCAGCCGCCGTTCTTGACGGAGTCGCGCCACGCGCCGCTTGAGGCGCCCGTAGGTCGCCGGTGGAGAGCCGTCAAATTTGGAAAGCTCCGAACGCACCAGCCCGCCATGTGGGCCTTCACTTCATCGAATGTATCCCAGGCGGGAACCGCCGCCAAGCCCCCGAAGGCATCCCAGCACGCTCGCCGGTAGATCTTGGTTGCGCCATGCACGTGAAATCGCGGGCAGAGCTCATCTTCCATAGCACCCGAACCGTTGAAATGGTATAGCGATCCCCCTCCAATTCCCAACTTTGGGTCTTTTTCAAACTCCTTGAAACACTTCTCAAAATACTGAGGTTCCAGACTGAGATCTGCGTCCAGATTGACGAGGAATTCCCAGTCCGCCGATTTAAGGGACCGATACCCCAAAAGAGCGGCGCCGATTGCACCCGTATCGGCATCACGAAAACCTCTGTCAGGCTGATGTAAGGGTCTTATCCAAGGCCATGGGACAGATAGGCGATCGATTATTTCCCCGGTGCCGTCGGTGGAACCGTCGTCCACGATCACCCATTCGGTCGGCTTGATGGTCTGCTGAGTGACACTCTTGACGGATTCTTCGATATGCTGCGCCTCATCGCGCACAGGGGTGATGATGACGTAACGGGTTTGTTTACAAGTATTTGCGGAGTTCATCTGCTTCGGGTCCAAGGCTGAAGGGAATTTGGCAACTGCTTACGATATTAAGCTTTCTAAAATCTTGCAAAGATATTGGGGGCCGTGCAGCCAGTCGTATCCACCCTCGAGCTTGGCTTGAAAAAATGCGGGATCGTCCCAAGTGTTGACGGGCAAGCGCGGCAAAAACCACCGGTTGGCGCCGGGATGGGCAGTCCCCAGGATGGTGGTTACCCCGTTCTCGTAACCACACTGGTTGAGGAGGTCTGCCAGCCTGCGCACAAACCCGCGGTCGGCCTCCGGAAACTTGAACGGGTAGGCGAAGGATTTGACGGGAGCCCCCAGCGCGTCCTCCAGGGTCTGCTTCGACCCGGCTAGCTCGTTCTCCAGTTCGTGCTGCGGCAAGAGCCTGAGTTCAGGATGGGAGACGGTATGGGAGCCAAAGCTAATGCCTCGGGAATGTAACTCGCGGACTTCCGACAGATTCAGACATTCCGTCCCGTTAAAGCACGTCCTCTGGGCCTTCAGAAGGCCGGTTATCATGAACACGGTGGCGGTAAAACTGTGCTCGGTCAAAATTGGAAATGCGTAGCGATAGAAATCAGCATATCCGTCGTCAAAGGTGATGACTACCGGCTTTGAGGTGTCGCCCCCAGTAGCGGGCAATAGCGCTTTGTCCACATTAAGCGCCCGATAGCCCTCCTCATGGAGAAATTTCATGTGCTGGGCAAAAACCCGGGGGGACGTATTCGTTTCATAGTAAGGATGCCGTCCCTCGGTCCCTTCGCGGATGCTGTGGTACATCAGAATCGGGATGCGCCGTCGATGTCCGCCGTTGCGTCCCCGCACGAGCGGATGACACAGGTAGACGCTGAAGGTGCGGTCAATATGGAGATTTAGCATCGGGTATCGGCAAGAATGACGGGCGGCGAACCTGCGGGGCGCAAGGGGAAGCCGGCGAATTCGTCAAGGATCCCAGGTGGAAGATCCGAAGAGCACCAGCCGACCCTTCTCAGGAAGCCCCCGAGGGGTGCGTCTCTTCACGACGGGTCCCCAGACCCATCAGCGAATCCACCAAGTCGAGGTACACATGCTTCTTGACCGTCCAGTTGTTTCCCTTCACATGTTCCAAAGCATTGGCAACCAGGCACTCCCGGAGTTGCTGATCGCGGATGAGCAAAAGCATGCACCTCGCCAGATCATCCACGTTTTCAGACTCGAAGAACTTCACTCGGGACTCCGTATCGTAGTAGGTTCCGACTTTGGTCCGCGACTGCAGCACGGGGATTCCCAGCGCCATGAATTCCAGGACTTTCGTGCTCACCGCTTCGTTCCCGAAGGAATCGGCACGCTTTGGAACCACGACCAAATCAGCCTGGCTCATGATCTGGGCAATTTCATCGTATGGCTTAAGATCATCGAAATGAATTCTGCCGTTTAATCCCAAGCTTTGAGCGAGCTCTACCAGCATGCGCCTGGTTGGACCTTCACCATAGATATGGAATTCCGCGTGGGGGGCCTGATCAACGATCTTTGCGAATGCTCTTACCGCCACATCCAATCCCTGATGCCAGTTTAAGGTTCCGGGATACATCATGATGAACTTCCCGTCCGTCCTGCTTCTTGGGCGTGGAAAGAAGTAATAAGGGTCAGGGTAGTTGCAGATGGGGGTACACTTCTGGCGCTGCACCGATCGAGAAATGAGGCGTTCGTACCACAGGTCATTGGCAATGATCACGTGATGCGCAAAGGCAATCGACCATCTTTCAATGCGTTTCAGGAGCCGGAATACAAAGGATGATTGGCTTACCTGGAATTTACTCGCATAGAATTCCGGAAGAATGTCGTGGATATCCAGAATGACTCGTGCACCCAACAATCTGGGAATTAAAGCCGCGAACACGAGGAAATCCGGATTCGAGTGAACGTGAATGAGATCATAAGGCTGGGCCCGGTGCTTCCTGGTCAGAACGATCGACGAGTGCAGCAGGAAGCGAACGATCCTGAAAAGGTAAGTGAGTGGCCCGCGCTCGTCACGCCTCCTGCCTTGGATCCTAAGAACCTTCACGCCATCTATAATCTCTTCCGCGGGACAGTCTTCTCGTTTCAGACCGATAACATCCACTTCGTCCCCACGTTCCACCGAAGCCCTTGCATATTGCATGGTGCGCGGGTCGTTTTGGTAGAACGTATAGGCCAGATGGCAGACCCGCAACTTAGGCCTCCCTGCCTGCGGTGGGAGCCTCATGGCGGGAGCCTTAAGGCGCGTCTCTTCACGACAGGTCCCCAGATCCATCAGCGAATCCACTAACTCAAGGTACTGATGTTTCTTGACCGTCCAGTTGTTTTCCTTGACATGTTCCAAGGCAGCAGCAACCAGTCGCTCCCTAAGTTGTCGATCGCGGATGAGCAATAGCATGCATTGTGCAAGGTCATCCACGTTCTCGGATTCGAAGAACTTCACTCTGGATTCCGTATCGTAGTAGGTCCCGACTTTGGTCCGCGACTGCAGCACGGGGATTCCCAGCGCCATGAATTCCAGGACTTTCGTGCTCACCGCTTCGTTCCCGAAGGATTCGGCACGTTTTGGAACCACGGCCAAATCGGCCTGGCTCATAACCGGGATAATGTCATGTAATGGCTTAAGATCGTAGAATTGAATTCTGCCGTTTAATCCCAAGCTTTGAGCGAGTTCTACCAGCAGGGGCCTGGTCGGACCTTCACCATAGATATGGAATTCCGCGTGGGGGGCCTGATCAACGATCTTGGCGAATGCCTTGACCGCCACATCCAATCCCTGATGCCAGTTCAACGTTCCGGGATACATCATGATGAATTTCCCGTCAGTCCTGGTTCTGGTGTGGGGGAAGAAATAACGCAAGTCAGGGTAGTTGCAAATAGGCGTGCACTTTTCGCGCCGTACCGATCGCGAGATGAGGCGTTCGTACCAGAGGTGATTGGCAATGATCACGTGATCCGCAAAGGCAATCGACCATCTTTCAATGCGTTTCAGGAACCGGAATACCAAGGATGATGGGCTTACCTGGAATTTACTCGCATAGAATTCCGGAAGAATGTCGTGGATATCCAGAATGACTCGGGCTCCCGACCATCTGGGAATTAAGGCCGCAAACACAAGGAAATCCGGGACCGAATGAATGTGAATGAGATCATAGGGCCGGGCCCTGTGCTGCCTGGTCATGATGATCGAGGCGCGAATCAGGAAGCGAACGATCCTGTAAAGGTAAGTGAGGGGTCCGCGCTCGTCACGCCTCCTAGTTTGGATCCTTTGAACCTTCACGCCATCTACAATTTCTTCCGTCGGGTACCCTTCATGTCTCAGAGAGAGAACATCCACGTCGTCCCCGCGATCCGCGAGAGCCCGGGCATACTGCTGCACGCGTGTGTCGCTTCCGTAGAACGAATAGGAGAGCATGCAGACCCGCACTCTTAGAACTCCTTCCCTGCGGCTTCCGGCCGCGCTGCTTCGCCGTGACTCATGCGGCTCGGGCAGGTATCTTCGTCGGATTCATGGACGGCGGCATCCACAGGACCGGTGTCTGGCATGCTAGGTTCCATTCCTGAAGAGTCTATTCTCCAGCAGATAAGGGGGGCCATTGAGATTCAGGACGACGTTCGGATGGGTTGCTAACTCACACTCGCGCTCATCGGGCGCAGAGCGGTTGCAAGCGCCGCGGTGGCCTCGACAAACTCACATACCTTGGCGGCAACTTGCCCCTGATCTTCCTGCCCAAGCTGAGGATACATGGGGAGCGAAAGGATTTCAGAGGCGGCCTTTTCCGTCACCGGGAAACTTCCCTGGGTGTAGCCGAGATACTCGTAGGCCTTCTGCAAGTGCAAGGGGATTGGGTAGTGGATTCCAGTGCCGACGTGGGCCTCGGAGAGATAGGCCCGAAGTTCCTCTCGCTGCCGAACTTGTATAACGTAGAGGTGGTAGTTCGACTTGGCCCAATCGGGCTTATAAGGAATCGTCAGGACGTCGCGGAGAGATCCAAACAATTCGTTATATCGGGTGGCAATCTCATGCCGCTGGGCATTCCATTCCGAGAGTCTTCGCAGCTTGACGGTCAAGAGGCCGGCCTGGATCGCGTCCAACCGGCCATTGTACCCTTCCATGTCGTGGTAGTACTTTAGGGCCTGGCCGTGGTCGCGTAACATGCGCACCTTGCGCGCAATTTGTTCGTCGTGGGTGGTAACGGCTCCGCCTTCTCCACAAGCCCCCAGGTTCTTTCCAGGGTAGAAACTGAACGCCGCCGCGTCGCCCATGGACCCAGCCTTTCGCCAGCGATTCTCCTTCGCCGAAAAATATTCGGAACCGTGCGCCTGGCAGGCGTCCTCGATGACCTTCAATCCGTAGCGTTCGGCCAACTCGCGGACGGAATCCATCGCCGCCATTTGCCCGTACAAGTGCACGGGCACGACCGCCGTGACAGGCCTCCTGGTCCTTCGGCTGATGAGCTTGCCCGTCAGCGGGTCCAGTTCGCAGCCCGTCTCCAAGTACTCGCGCAGCTTGAGGGGATCCAGGTTATAGGTCCGCGGGTCAATATCCACGAATTCCGGGCGTGCTCCGGCCTGCGAGATGGCTTCGGTGGTAGCGATAAAGGTGTTGGGAACGGTGACAACGCTGTCGCCGGGGCTCACGCCGGCGGCCATGAGCGCGAACCTCAGCGCGTCCGTCCCACTGCTCACTCCGACACAATAAGGCACATCGCAGAACTTCGCGAATTCCCGTTCAAACTCCTCCACCATGGGCCCACCGATGAAGCCTGCGGTCCGCAAAGCCTTTCTCACGACCGCCATGAGCTCCTCTTCAAGCTCGACGTGCGGCGAGACCAAATCTACAAAAGGAATACCATTTGCTTGGCTCATTTTGGTGCTTTCACCTCCGGGAAGATATATCTCAATACGCGAGCGGGATTCCCGACGACAATCGCCCCAGGGGGGACATCCTTCGTCACGACGCTGCCCGCTCCGACAAGGGCGTTCTCCCCAATCACCACCTGGGAGAGAATTGTGGATCCCGAACCGATGGAAGCCCCTTTCTTTACCACGGTCGTCTCGACTTTCCAGTCCGCTTCGGTTTGCAGTTCGCCCTCGGGGGTTGTGGCGCGCGGATAAGTATCGTTGATGAACGCAACCCCATGTCCGACAAATACATTGTCCTCAATCGTCACGCCTTCACAGACAAAGGTGTGGCTGGAAATCTTGCAGTTGCGGCCGATCCGGGCATTTTTCTGGATTTCGACGAAGGCGCCAATCTTGCTCCCCTCGCCAATCTCGCAACCATACAGATTTATGAACTTGGAGAGCTTGACGTCCTTTCCCAACTTGACGTCCGGAGCGATGCATTGATATTCGTTCATAGCTGAACCAGCTTCCCGCGCTGCGCGACCGATTGATTTGCCGCCTCAAGCATTCTCACGACTCTTAAACCCGCCGTTCCGTCAGCAATGGGAGTCTTGTCGTTCAAGATGCAGTCAACAAAGTGGGCCGATTCGAGCTTTAGCGCCTCAGACTGCTCTACCTTCGGCGACCACATGTCGCCCGACCGGTAGCTCACGAGCAATTCATAGACCCCGTTGCGGTTGCTCACCTCTACGCCTCGGTCGTAGACCTTGAGTTTTTCGTCGGCTTCGAGGTCGTTCCAGACCAACATCTTCTTTTCGCCGCCCAGCAACGTCGTCCGGATCTTCACGGGGGAAAGCCAGTTCACGTTGATGTGGGCTATGACGTCGTCGGGGAAATAGACCGTCATATAAGCCACGTCCTCATGGGAATTCAGGTGCTTGGCGCCCGTTGCGGATATCCCTTGGGGTCTGGATTTGATGAGAAAATCCATAATCGCCAAATCGTGGGGAGCAAGATCCCAGATAACGTTGACATCGTGCTGGAATAATCCCAGATTCACCCTGGTGGAGTCGTAGTAGTACAACCGGCCCAAGACATCGTCATCGACAAGCTGTCGAATTTTCCTGACGGCGCCGGTAAAAAGGAACGTGTGATCCACCATAATCTTCAGGTGCTTCTTCTCTGCCAGTTCGATCAGTTCTTCCGCTTGGGCCGAGTTGGAAGTGAAGGGTTTCTCAACAAAAACGTGCTTGCCGTTCTCGAGCGCCTTCTTGGCGAGATCAAAATGCGTCCACACCGGCGTGATCACCGCCACGGCGTCAACCTCCGCCGACTCGAGGAGTTGTAAGGGATCATTCGTGTGCTTAAGTTTGGGGTAGGCATGCTGGGCACGCTGGAGGGCGTTGGGGGCCAAATCGCAGACCCCCACCACCTGACATTCAGGCAGCCCCTGGAAATTTCGGACGATATTGGGACCCCAGTAGCCAAAGCCAATAACACCAATCCGGATCATAATTCACCTCGAAACCTTGCGGTAGAATTCTCCCCTCGACACCGCATCGTTGGCTGGCAAAGCCTCAGCGCAGCGGGATGCGGTTTTTCAGTAGGGGGACGACAGACTCAAAGAGAGAATGATGTTGTAAGAGGATCATCCCGCTCGTGCGGGGGGCGACGGCACGCGGAAGAGCGTGGCCAGTCTCAGTAGGCGCCTTCGCCGAAGAGCACGGCTTGAGGCGTTTTCAACAAGATCTTTAGGTCCAACCAAAGGGACCAGGACCTGGCGTACCGCAGGTCCAGGCGAACCATGTCATCGAAGGTCGTCTTGCTTCGCCCGGTCACCTGCCAGAGCCCGGTTATACCCGGCTTGGCCTCCAGCACCCTGCGCCGGTGCCACAATTCATAGACATCGCACTCGTAGGGGATAGGGGGGCGCGGCCCCACCAGGGACATCTCTCCCGTTAAAACGTTGAGCAACTGCGGAAGTTCGTCCAGGCTGCTCTTCCGTAAGAATCTCCCTACACGCGTCACTCGCGGGTCGTCAACGAGCTTATAGACGGGCGCTTGCCCGGGTTCAGCATCGTGTGAATAGGCTTTTCCGGAAATGAAGCGCCGGACATAGTCTTCATGGATGCTCGAGTTGTTACGGGCATACATCGTCCGAAACTTAAGAAAGGTGAACTTCTTTCCATACTGGCCCACTCTGGCCTGCCGGAAGAATACCGGACCGCTCGAAGTGAGTTTGATGAGAGCAGCGATCAGCGCCAGTAGGGGCGAGAGGAGAATAAGCGCGATCAGACTGCCCCCTATGTCGAACATCCGTTTTAGAACCAGACCGACACGGCGGAAACCCTTTTGCTCCCCCAAGTCCGGATACAAATCCAATCTGGCGGGCGGCCCGGGCTTCTTTTCGTCCCACTCATCCGGGAAAACGTGGAGGGTGATGTCAATGGAATCGACTTCTTCCGCACTCAGGTTTTGGCGCAGCGCCGTCACCACCCTTTCCAAGATGGCACCCGGGTACATCGCGCCATCGTGCGATCCGACCTCGGTAAAGATGACACCGACGACGAAATTCTCCCGGAACCAACCGGTGACGTCCGTCTCCCTGACCGAATTGGACAGGGATGAGAGTATATTTTGAAGCGCCCTTTCCCGCCGGCCGGCCTGGAAGAGTTTCTCCCCCTCTAAGAGCATGAGGAGGAAAGGCTTCCGTGAACGCTCCGTCCTTTTCTGCTCCAAGGAAAGGGTCCTTCTGAATGACTCTTCCGGGACAATCCCGTAATGCCGTCTGCCCGAGGGGGCTGGGAGTTGAGAATGATGCGTGGCGTGTCGGCGAGGTTGTGGCTTGTTATTCAACGCCAAGGTGATCAACGGGTTGCTACCTATACTCATGCGTTAGTTCCTCGCAATCTCAGTAAGCGGAGTTGAGCGGTCTTTCACACCCGCGGTCTATCGCGCTCCAATTCCGGGCGCTGATGCGCTCAACCATGGACGCATCAATCTCAACCGCAACAGACTTCATCAGCATTTCCACAGAAAGTACGAGCCTGAGGGCGTTCTTCTTGCGTAGGAGAATTCCTTCAATTCCCTCGAGAGGGCCGTAAGTAACCCTCACCCGGTCTCCACACCGCAGGAAGGGATGAGGTTCAACTGCCAATGGACTTTCGATAACGCGCTTGACCGCCTCGATCTCGAATTCCGGGATAGGCTCAGGAGCACCCGCCGTTCCTACGATCGAATGAACACCAGGCGTCATCAGAATTTGGACCTTGCGGTCGAGCCGATCCCGCAAGAAAACATAGCCGGGATACAGCGGTAGAAGCAATTGCTTGTCCCTGTCTTTCCACCTGTGGACAGCCGAATACAAAGGGAGGAAAATCTGGAATCCTCTTCCCAACAAAAGGTTGGCGACGGTCCTCTCGTGTTGGTGCCGGGTATAGAGTGCATACCAAGGAGTGTCCGAGTTTGCTTCCCCCATGCTGGCCGCAAAAGGCATTGACGACATGTAGCTCCGCCCTGTGACTTACAGGAGAACTCTCCGTAAGTCGCTTAGCTCCTTCTCAGGTCTTAGTGAAACTTTCAGACTGCCGTGGTCAGCAGGTCTTCCCGCTTGAGCCCCCGACGCAACTCTGGCGCCACCACTTTGAGGCCACTTCGACCCCAGCAGTTCCTGTCCGGGTTGCACACGGCCAACGCCGGGACCTCGCAAGGGCAACCCCGCGCCGCACACCTGCCAAGTCGACTGGCAATGAGAGGGCGCAGCCTCGGTCACAAGGCGATTGCCGTCGCTTCGGCGGGGTGAGTGAACACTTGCGGGCTTCGGGTTGTACGTCTCGGTTAGAGTAATGCCCATGTTCGTATGCAGACACCTCCCGCAAACGAGGGGCCAAACCCAGACAATCAGTCATTTTTTCGTTGACTTGTAGGACGTTGATAAATAATGACGTTACACTCGCAAAACGGGCCGATGAAATCTCTATGAAGGTCACAGCCCTGGAAGCCATCCAAGCTTGCAAAAGTTTGCAAACAAATGTGCCCTTTGTTTCCCCTCTCGGACGGCCAGCATCAGCGCCGCGGGGACCAGGGGGCCAGGATGAACCTACCCCCCGACCCGCAACTCCCTTGGGGCGAGACGCGCTTCGAACCGCCCCTCCCCGCGCCAATAGGCTAGAAACAGGGTGTGCGTGTAGGCTCTCATCGGCCAGGGTACTCCCGGGCGGGGGAGCAGGGTGGCGGGCTATGCCGGCAGTATTCATACCTCGACGCCCTTGCCATTCCCTTTGTGGTGCTTCCCCTTGCCGTAGTAATAATAGGAACCGTAGGTTTCCTGCGGCTCAACACGGTTGAGGATGACACCCAGAAGTTGATTCTTTTGAAACTCCCCGCAAGCTTTCTGCGCCAAGTCGAACGGCGTCGTGCCCGCATTGACCAACATCAACACGCCATCGCAGAACCCCGCAAGCATTCTGGCGTCGGACACGGGAATGACCGGAGGGGAGTCAATGATGATCCAATCAAAAACCGGGGCCATGCGGTTCATCAGAAGCTCAAAACGGCCATTGCCGATAAGTTCCGAGGGATTCCCTGCGGTTGCTCCCCCGGGAATGAAGAAGAGGTTTTCCCCGGTACCTCGCTGAATGACGGAGGTAAGGTCGAATCCGCCCGCCAAGTACTCCCACAGGCCCGGCACAGCAGGAGCTCCCAGCACGGCATGCAGCGAGGATAGGCGCAAGTCGCCATCGATCAACAGGACCCGGCTGTCGGCCTGTTTCGCCATGACTCGCGCCAAGTTCGCGGCGACGAAGGTTTTCCCCTCCTCCGGCAAGGGACTCGTAACAAGGAGCTTTTGCACGGGTCGCACTTTGCGCATGAGATAGAGGCGCGACCGCAGGCTGCGAAATTCCTCGGAAAGGAGCGTGTGGCGCCGCGCATCCACATGTTGAGTCAAGGTGGGGTCCGTGTTCCAATCCTGGCGCGAGCAGCGTTCTATGAACGTCTCAGCGACCAACTCCTCCTGCCCGGCCCCGCTCTCCGCGTTGGCGACGGCACAAGCGGTTTCCAGGTGATGAAAACCGGGCGCGGTTGGCGCCTTCGTCTCCATCAATCTATCGGGATCACCCAGTAGCACCTTCTCTTGTTCGGCTTTTTTCAAAGCATCATGAACTCGGCTCATAACCTTCCTGTCCCTATACGCTGACCCGGGCCCTCTAGCTACCTTTCCTCATTCGATCCATGAGGTGGCCCAGGTTCTGCAATGAGTCAACAACCTGTGACGGACGTTTCTCCCCGTCGAGAGGCGGAACGATCAGTCCGGGCGGTCTATCCAATTCAAATTCGTGCGCCACGGCTTGGACCGTGTCGGCAAGTACCGGCCTCTGCTCGTCCGCGAAGGCGGTGATCAGCGCATGCTCGCAGAGCAGATTGATCACGCGCGGAATTCCGCCGGAGTAGCGAAAAACCACCTCGAGCGCGTCCGGATGGAAAATCGGGTCACCATTGGCCCCCGCGATGCGCAAACGTTCGGAAATGTAACCCCGTGTGTCTTCAAGAGTTAACGGCGACATCTTGCATCTCAGGGTGATCCGTTGTCGAAGCTGGCGAAGGACCGGCTGGCTAATAAGATGCTCGATTTCCGGCTGACCGGAAAGGACGATCTGGAGGAGTTTTTCCGTTGATGTCTCCAGATTGGTCAGCAACCGGATTTCCTCGAGAACCTCCAGCGAAAGATTCTGCGCTTCATCCACAATCAGGACTGCGGTTTCCCCGGCGCGGTACCGCTCCAAAAGCCATTGATTAAGTTGAAGCAGAACCTGACTCTTCATGCGAGATTCGCAAGCAATCCCAAAGTCCGCGAGCATGAAGTGCAGGAATTGATTCACGCTGAGGCGCGGATTGAAGATGAAGGCTGTCGCCACGCGCTCCCCGCGCAAATGTTCCAGCAGCTTGTTGATGAGGGTGGTTTTTCCTGTCCCCACCTCTCCGCTGAGCAGAATGAACCCTCTCCGCCGCTGGACGCCGTAGGCCAGACAAGCCAACGCTTCCTGAATCTCCCGCGTCTGAAACAGGAACCGTGGGTCCGGATTGACGTTGAACGGGTTTTCCTTCAGCCCAAAGTATCTCTTGTACATACACGAAGTCCTTAAATCCCCGCGGTAGGCCCTTCCGCCATCCCCAGTTTCCCTGCCTCGCCACCCTGGAACCGCTTCTCCGTGGGCGCGGTGGTGAGGGAAGGCACCTGGGCCAGCGTCGGCAATCCCAAACAGGCTTCGATGTCCTTCTCGTTCCGAAGTGCCTTGTCCCGCGCCTCCATGAGGTACACCAGACAGAGACCCAAGCCCAAGCCCCCACCAAATCCCCCTAAGGCAAACAAGGGTCGGTTCGGGAATATGGGTTTCTTCGGCGTGTTCGCCGGATCCATGATCAGGAATTGCTCTCCCTGCTGGCGTTGCTCCAGATCGGTCGCCATCTCCGATTCATTTCTTTTCTTGAGCAGGTCGTTATAGAAATCCAGTGCCATCTGATGATCGCGCGTGATTTGCTTGGATTGTTGCTCCACCACCGGACTCATTTGGATACGCGACTGGAGGAGTTCGATTTGTCCCTGCAATCGTTGCTGGGCCTTGGTCTGAGCGCCAATGGCTTCGTCATAGGCCTTAAGCTGACTGCGCAACTGTTGGATCTGAGCGGGTTCTGGAAGCGCTGGATGTTGTACCTCTGCCTGGGTTTTTGTGTCGGGGGTAGTTCCCTGCTCGTGCAGTTTCTTCTTGAGCCCCTCGATTTCAGCTTTGAGCTTGATGACCTCGGGGTGTTCCGGTGTCTCCTCGGTCTCCAGCGTCACAAGCTGATTCTGCATGGCGGCAATCTGCTGCTCGAGCGTTTGGGGTTGCGGCTTATCTCCTTCTCCCTGTGCCTGCACAGCCTTCCAAGCCGCCACCTGCTGCGCAAGTAGAGACTCCGTGTAAGTCTTATCTTGTTGCGCACGATTGAGGGCTTGAGTCGCCACGTCGAGTTGGGTATTTAGAGTCGTGAGCAAGTTGAGGTTCGCTGGGGTCTCATCGGGAAGCTCGTTCATATACTTGCGCTTGAACTCGGCCAGTTTTGCTTCCTGCTCATCCAGTTGGCGCTTGGCATCATCGAGCTGGGATTGAAAGAAACTCGTTGTGCCCCTGGCCGACTGTTCCCTTTGGCGGAGATTCTCTTCGATGAACATGGAGGTGAGCTCCGCGCAAACTTGCTGCGCCAATTGAGCAGTGGGGAGGATGACACCAATGGAGAAGCCCGGGAGGGTTTCATCGCGTGATTTAATGATGGTTTTCACGGGGGTCAGCTCGATATCTTTGCGCAGTTCATCAACCAGCAACTCCATAGGCTGCCCGGCGGTGTTTTCCTTGAAGAGGTTGTAACGTCTAATGATGGACTCCAACTGGGTTCGGCTCAAGACCTGCTCCTCCAAGTTGGCCACCCGCGCATTCAAATCTTCGGTGATGACGGACTGGACCATAGTTTTCGGAATCCTCTGGCCTTGGATCAGGATCAGCGTATCGGACTCATAGCGGCTGGGTATCACCAGGGAAATACCGAAGAGGATCGCAGGACCAAGAATGGCGGGCACGATGATCGATAATCGTCTCCGGCGCCATATGGCCAAGTAATCGTCCCACCCGAACTGCCTATGTCCTATCATGAGGGTTTCTCGTCCTTCCTGGTTCTAGGGTTTCTCCCACACTCAGTCGATCTTTATGGGTCGCGCGTGCCAATTAATGCCGAAGCCCCCGGTTTGCCGGAAGTATACCGTCGAGCAACTAGCGCCTGCACAAATGGGCGTGTTGGAGGTTTCACGTTGCACGGAATAGTTCAGATACATACTAATGTGCGGGCCCAACTCATGAGTTAGATTCGCCCCGGCTTGCACGTAATCATAGGCGGGTCGAAGGGCACCGGATGAGATCTGCGCCAGAGACTGATTTTCCGCATACGCCATATTCAGGCTCCCATGCACCCGGCGCGACAACTGCCGGCCAAGCGACGCCATCACCATGGTCATTTCCACTCCCCCCAGGAAACCCCCGCCTCCGGTTAGGGTCCGGTCAAGCCCGAGCGTTCCATCCCACCGCAGGGCACGGTACTGCACGGAATCATAGGTCCCTAGGTAGAAACTGGTCGTCGAGCCGGTCGCACGGGCCGTCGGCGCCACGGAAAGCTCCACCGTGAACCGGGGGCTGATCGAGCGGCCGTAGAGAATCGACGCCCCGCGAGTGACCATTTCCGGCTGGGAAGGGCCGAAGTTGTAATGCATTTCATCATAGCTCAGAGCGACTTGGTTGCTCCGGCCGAAGGTGCGGTTGTAGCCCGTCATGACGGTCCAGTATCTATTATCAATGTAACCGGGCGTGAGGTACTGTAGGGTTCCGAACATTGCCGTGGCCGTAAGGGTGGTCCGCGGACCAGCCGCGTAGCTCAACTGGCTCAAGGCTAAGTCGCTGAACCGCCGGGCCTCGCCGGCGTAAACGGATTGGTTCGGCGAGAACGCGCCATTCAGCGCGGGCGCGCTGGACATCGCGCTTCCTCCCACACCCCCTGCAAAAGTCGATAAATCGGCAAATGGCTCGTAACCCACGGAGCCCTCGGGCAGGTAGCTGCCCTGATCCCCCAGCATCCAGTTCCACCGGCGCCCATTTACCTGCTCGGCCACTGCAAGTTCTCCGGCCGTCCCGTACTGCTTAGTCGCCGTCTCGTACGGGCGGTTATAGTAGAAACCTCCGCCGATGAAATCCAAGTTCAGTTGGGAGTGCCTATCGACCTTTTGTAAGGTCACGTTGCCGGCACACGCGGATTCGCTGAAAAGACCCGAGTTTCGATTGATTCCATTCGGATTGGTGGTGGCATACTCTGTGCACGCCAGTGCCGGCACCCAGTAATTCTCCGACGTTCCCCCAAAGGTGGGGGCCAGCACTTGCGCTCCGGAGAGAGGGGGCATCGTCACCACGGGTGAGGAGGGTTGTCCTTCGCTTGAAACCGGACCAATCACGGGGGCCTGGCTTGTCCCGGCTTGGGAGGCGGGAAAAGAGGCTGTCAGCAGTGTCTCGCCAGCCTGCGCGCCTGCCTGTTGTGCCCGCGATGTGGTAGTCCAGAGCACCATTAGTGCTATCATTGCCAGATATAAATAGCCCTTTCTCATCACCGCGAACCCCTAGGGGACAACAATAGTGTCTCCAGATTTTAGGACAATGTTCCCCCGCATGTCTCCGCGGAGCAGGGCACGGTAGTTCAGGGGGTACGTGGAATCCTTTTCCCCCTCGTGCCGCATCAAATAAGCGCGCTTGTCATTGGCGAATTGGGTTGGTCCTCCCGCCGTGGAGAGCGCCTGGAGAGCCGTCATATTGGGAAGCAAAGCGATTGGCCCCGGGTGATTCACTTCACCAATCACAAAAACCCTCTGACTGTTAATCGCCGTAACCGTAACCGTCACCAGAGGCTTGGTCAGGAACTTCTTCAGCTTCTCGGTTATGGAGGCGGCGAGCTGCATGGGCGTCAGTCCCGCCGCTTGAATATCATTCACAAGGGGTATCGAGATCTTTCCGTCGGGACGTACGGGGACGCTTCGCGAAACATTCGGTTCCTGCCAAACATTAATGTCAAGAACGTCTTCGGCCCCGATTACATAGGAAGCAGGCGCAACGCCTCCTTCAGCCTTGGCTTGCGGGTTCTCTCCTCCAACCCCCACGCTCGTCTGTCGGTCGGCGGGGGCCTTCGGTTGCTGTGCGAACAGTCCAGTTAAACCCATGCATAACGAAAGAATGATGACGAGGGCGTGAGGTTTGCTCATAGGTCTTGTCCTTTGGGATCTGAAGACTCGGCTGTATCTTCCATCCCGATCTGCTTTACTTTGTAAAGTAATGCCTTGTAACTGATTTGAAGCTCGCGGGCCGCACGCTTGCGGTTCCAATGCGTCCGCTGCAAAGCCTTCAAGATCAACTCGCGTTCTGCTTGGTGCGAGGCTGCCCGGGCAGCCTCCTTCAGGGAAAACTTCTGGGTCGCCTCGCCGCGAGAGCCAGGATCGGCGTCAATCGAATCAAGGTCTCCTAGTGCCAATCGCTCGTCGCCCAAGGCGACAATGTTTCTCACCGCATTTTCCAATTGCCGGATGTTTCCCGGCCAAGGGTAGTCGAGGAACTTGCCCATCGCTTTCGTGCTGAAAACCGGCATGGGCCGCCCAAATTGTTTCGCATATTTCCTCAAGAAAAAATCGACAAGGGCCGGGATATCTTCCTTACGATGTCTCAGAGCTGGCAGGCGAAGGCAGACGCCATTGAGCCGGTAATAAAGTTCCTCCCGGAAGCGTCCGTTGCGGATTTCTTCTTCGATGTTTCGACTGCTGGAGGAGATAATACGCGCCCGCAAGCAGGGATCGTGAGGCCCTGCATCGCCGTCCGGGAGAATGTGGAGCAGCTTTGGCTGGCAAGCCAGCTCCAAGTCGCTGACCTCATCCAGGAAAGCTGTCCCGGCGCCTGCCAGGCGTTTGACAATGCCGGCTGCCTTTTTTCCACCCAGGAGATGGTCCAAATCGTTCAAAGAAAGACGGGCACACGTCAGTTTCACGAATGGCTCATCCCCGCGAAGTGAAAGCCGATGAACTCGTTGGGCGATCACGTCTTTGCCGGAGCCGCTCTCTCCTATGATGAGCACAGGGATGTTGGTCGGCGCAATCTCGACGATGATCCGCTCAAAAGGTCGTGCAGACGGACTAACAAGATTGAAGAAGACCTGATCGTTGGGATCCGACGCCACGGACTTGCTGGTCATCTCTAATGCGTCGGGGCCTCTGAGTTCCCTTGCCACGTGACAGACGTTCCTTTCATGAATCTGGTATTTGACTGCCTCCATAAGAGCAAGGGGCAGGCCAATGTCGAGGAAGCGTCCCAAAAAAACGCGGTCGTCTCCCACAACGCCCTTCTTGTCCATCAGATGCAGAATTCATATCTCCTGTCTTGGTCCCGAACGCACAGGCCCATGGATCGTCCACTTAGTGGAAGAAGTTTTCCTCCATAGTGCAAATTAGTGCAACCATGTTCACTTTCTTGGGAAGAAGTAGGGTGTCAAGTGCAACTGTCAGGGAAAGGGCAGATAACGTCTGGGGAGGGGTACTTCCCGTGGGGATGGATGGACTCCATTTGCCAGGAGGGTCGCGGCGGATATTCCTAGCTGGAGCAAGGCGCTACGTCGATCGAGTTGGGCTCTGATCCAAAACGCGCGATGGTCTTTTGCCTGGGAGCCATGGGGAGGACTCCGTCCGCGAAGTGAGCGAAAGTCGCTGCCTTGGCTGTGTACGTGCAGTGATGATAAAATGCTATCGCTACATAGATTCCTTGGGGGCGCCGGTCGGTCCTTTATGTGCAAACATGCTTTGACGAAGAAAAGACTTGGATCTTTACTCCCTTGCTTTCTTGGACTTACGCTGCTTGTGGGCTTCTTTGCGAGCTGCTCCTGGCGGGATCCCAACGTCCGGAAGCAGAGGTACTACAAGAGCGCGGTGAGTTACTTCCAAAAAGCGAAATATCGCGAGGCCGCAATCCAGCTCCAAAACGCGATCAAGATAGACCCGCAGTATGCGGACGCTCACTACGAATTGGCACAGTGCTACCTGAAGCTGGGGATGTGGCAGGGAGGTTTCTTTGAACTGAGCCGGGCGGTTGATCTGGCTCCGCGGAATTGGAAAGCCCAAATCGATTTGGGGAACGTACTGCTCGCCACTCGGCAATCCCAGAAGGCAGAAGACAAGGCAAAACTCGTCTTGGCGGCGGAACCGCAGAGCGTGGAGGCGCACACACTCTTGGCAAACGCCACTGCGGCGGCCGGCAATCCTCAGGGCGCGCTGGAGGAAATGCAGGTGGCCATTCGGCTGGCCCCAAACCAGTCCAATTCTTACCTTGACTTGGCCCTGCTACAGACGATCGCAAAGCAGCCCTCGGCAGCAGAGGAGAGCTACAAAAAGGCGATAACCCTGGACCCCAAATCGTCCAGCCCGGTAATGGCATTAGGAGCATTCTACGCCGGACAGCGCCGGTTCCAAGAAGCGGAGCAGCAATTCCAGCGTGCTATCGAGCTGGATCCCAAGAACCCTTCGCCTCGCGGAGCCCTGGCGCGTGTTTACCTGGCAGACCAGAAAGAGAATGAAGCTGTGGAAGTGTTGAAGCAGGCGAAGCAGGCTCTCAGCGACAACTCCGAAGGCTACCGGATGCTCGGTGAGTTTTACTTTCAGACGGGCAAGATGGACAAGGCCCTTGAGGAGTATGGCGCCCTTTACCAAGAGCACCCCAAGGATCTCCCGGTCAAAATGAGGTACGTCCAGCTTCTCATTGCGGACAAACGTCTGGACGAAGCAACCAAGGTCAACGACAAGATACTGAAGGATAATCCAGACTCCTCCGAGGCCAAAGTCGCCAGAGGGCAGATCTGGGTTAACCAGGGTCGGGCAAACGATGCCATACCCTTGTTCCAGGCGGCTCTCAAAACCGACCCCAACAATGCGCCTGGGCATTACAACTTGGGCGTCGCCTATGTGAAGGCGGGCTATCTTGAGCAGGCACACACAGAGTGGCAGCAAGCCGTAAAGCTGCAACCCAGCTTGGCGCCGGCGCAGGAGGCTCTCGCAAAACTTGGGCTGGAGCAAAACGACCTTGACCAAACCGAGAGAAGCGCTGAGGCGCTGATTACCGCTCAGCCCACTTCCCCCGGGGGCTACAACTTTCGCGCCGTAGTGGAAGCACGCCGGCAAGACCTGGCCGGAGCGGAAGCGGACCTCAAAAAGGCTATCGAACTGGCCCCGCACGACCCGGTGGCTTATACGCGTCTGGGCGAGGTCCGGGCAGTCCAGAAGAAATACAAAGAGGCCGAAGCACTCTACGATCAGGCCCTCGGCATTAACCCCGCGTTCACAGAGGCTCTGGGTGGCTTAGTGCAGACCTATGCTATCGAGAAAAGGCCTGCCAACGTCATCATCAGCCGGATCCAGGACCAGATCACGCGGGCGCCGAATAGTAGCGCCTATAATCTGATGCTCGGGCAGGCTTTCTTCAACCTCCGGGATTTCGAGAAGGCGCAAGCCGCTCTGGAGAAGGCCGTCGAACTCGATCGCAACAACGTTAATGCCTTCCTCATGCTTGCCGATGCGCAAGCCGCCCGCGGTTCGCTTCCCCAGGCCATAGCCAGCATGGAGCGCGCGGTGCAGCAAAATCCCCGCAATGTGCGAACCTATGCGGTCTGGGGTGTTCTGGAAGAGAAATCCGGGAATTGGCAGAAAGCCGAGGAGGCTTATCAGAAGGCTATGCAGATTGATCCCGGGTACGGGTTAGGGGCAAACAACCTTGCGTGCCTGCTTCTCGAGCATGGCGGTAATGTGGACGTAGCGCTCTCGCTGGCACAGACCGCGCGCAACAGCATGCCGGATTCCCCGAACACAGCGGATACGCTGGCCTGGGCCTATATTTTGAAAGGCGCCTACGGGTCTGCAATCGATCTCCTTCAGAAAGCCCTCACGCAGATGCCGAACGATCCCACCTACCACTACCACCTCGGGCTGGCTTATCAGGGGACGAAAGACCCCGCGGCTGCCGCCACCCAGTTCCGACAGGTTCTCAAATTAGACCCCAAATACGAAAAGGGCCAAGAGATTCGCAAGCAACTGGCGGACCTCGGCAAAGGGTAAAGCTGGGCGACGGCAAAGCCGATAACGCCCGCACAAGCGCTTTTTAGGACCCTGCGAGGGCTGGCGCCGGCGTCGGCTGCTCGTCATTCAGCACGGCCAACGTCTGTGGCAAATTCGTTGTGTCAAGGGCAGGAAGAGCATATGATTTCCAGCCCAGAGGTCAAAATGGGACATTCTGGATGAGGATTGAACTTGTACTCATTAAATGTAATCGCGTTTCTATCAGGGGCCGCTGTCATGGCCATCGAAATCGTCGCTGCACGCATTATGTCGCCCTATTTCGGCAATTCCATCGTCGTGTGGACCAGTCTTATCGGCGTCATTTTGGCAGCGCTGAGCCTCGGATATTGGCAAGGCGGAAGACTCGCGGACAAGAATCCGTCTTTCGCGAGGCTGTCGCTTCTTCTCGTCCTGGCAGGGGTCTTGGTGGCCTTCATTGCCTTTAGCAAGAACTTTTTCCTCGCCCACGCAGCTAATATTCGCGATCTCCGCATCGCCTCCATAATGGCAGAAGTCGTGCTGTTCTCGCCTGCATCCTTTATTCTCGCAATGGTCACCCCCTACGTCGTGCGTCTCCGATTGAAGGAAATTGGATCTTCCGGCGAGACGGTTGGCAGCCTATATGCTGTCTCCACGATCGGAAGTATTATTGGAACATTCGGAGCCGGATTCATCCTTCTGGCGCTGATCGGCAGCACCGCGATTCTCCTTTGTATTTCCGCACTTCTATTCCTGGCGTCCCTCATATCGTCCCGGAAGGCATTTCTCGGTGCTAGAGTCGCAGCTCTTGTGCTGGCTGCCGTGTTTGCTCTTGGGGCTCCCGCAACATCTGTCACATTCATTACAGGAAAGCTCCGGTTCGAAACCGACACACAGTACAACCATGCTCTCGTATACGACACGGTAGACAATAAGACGCGGCGGCCGATCCGTAGTCTAGACATCGGCCGGTTCGTTACGCAATCGTCCATATTTACCGACAAAAATGATGGCCTTGTGCTCGAATACCAAAAATACTTTCGTCTGGGCCAGCACTTTGACCCGGATGCACGCCGCTATCTTCTCCTGGGCGGCGGGGCATTTAATTACGTAAATGAATTCTTCCGAAGAGTCCCTAGCGGATCACTGGACGTTGTGGAGCTCGATCCCCGGTTAGTTATTATTGCCCAGAAATACTTCGATTTGGTGAGTCATCCCGATCTTTCAATTATTACGGCAGATGCGCGAACGTACCTGAACCAGAGCACAAAGAAGTACGATGTTATCTGCGTGGATGTCTTCGGATCCGGGTTAGTTGTTCCCTTTTACATGACGACGCAAGAAACCGCACAGCGACTCTATGAACTGCTCGGGGCGCACGGCTTGGTCGTCTTAAATTTGATTTCGGGGATTGAAGGAACAAGTGGCCATTTCTTACGCGCCGAAGTCGCAACCTATCGGAGCATATTTCCGCACGTGGAGATATTCAATCTCGGCGCCAGCCCCGAAGACCTTCAGAATGTCATGCTCGTGGCGCTCAAAGACCCTGCTGAACCGATCTGGACAAGCAACGATCCCGACATTACGACATACCTTTCCCACCGCTGGACGAGAGTACTGGAAAACGACACGCCGGTTCTGACGGATGATTTCGCGCCGGTTGAGGTGTATCGAATGGACGGTTATGGACGCGTAGTTAAATTCGCGCAGACCATCAAGGAGAAATTCAGGAACTTGTTCTGAGTTGGGATAACTGAACCGGCTATAACTTGACAGAGCGCACCAGGCCGGTCGCAAGCTCCTCCAACCACACTACCCCGTCGTCTGCGTCGGGATCCAAGTTCAGACTGTGCAGACACGAATCCCCCCCACCGCCTTACGGAGGCCGGGGACCCATCATCCCTCAATTTTGCTTGCGCCCCAGCGCTCTACTCGCGTGCCCTCTTCTGAGTGCCCTCAAATCAGAGCGCTTCGCGGCGCCGAAGCGCCAAGCCAAGAAGTCCTAACAGGCCCAAACCTAGCAGCGGGAGGGTTGCCGGTTCCGGCACAGGAGAGTGTATGCCACCAAAGCTTCCATTAGGCATAGGCATAGGACGAGACTTTACAGTCAGAGTTGCCGGTCCACTATGTGGGAGGTTTGGCGAAATCGCCACGGTCCCGCCGATAGGACCAAGGTTGACCACTGAGTCCGCCAAGCCAACGGTGGGCAACAGCAAGAAGCAAAGAACCGCTACAAGGGTTACTCTTTTCATGTACACCTCAACTTTGGATGTCACGGACCACGTGCGCATCCTAGGGAGCAATTCACATTCCAAATCGCTGTACGCGTAACTCTTTGATTTCGTGAGTGATGTGGAAATCTCGTTGCGCGCATCACCTGACGTTCTGCCTATTTCGTGCAAAATCTTGCACCTCTCGTGACCTTCCCACGATGAATATGGGAATCGTGGGAAAATGGCTTGCGATTGTGCGCTATGGGGGGTGGTATGTGCAGAGGCTAGGCAGATAACTTGGCAGAGCACACAAGAAGTCCGGTCACAAGCCCCTCCGATGGTACCACTCCATCGTCAGCGTGGAGATCCGGGTTCAGACTGCGCAGAACCTAATCGCCGACCACCGCCTCATGGTGGCCGGGGATTTCAGCATCCCTTAATTTTGTCTGCGCCCCAGCGCTTGGCTCTCTTACCCTCTGAGGGCCCGCCATTCAGAGCGCTTCGCGGCGCCGACGCGTTAGGCCAAGAAGCCCTAACAGGCCCACACCGAGCAGCGAGAGGGTTGCCGGTTCAGGCACAGGAGCCCCTCCACCTGTGCTTCCATTAGACACAGGTTCTGACTGTATAATCAAGCTTCCCGGTCCACTGACTGGCATAAGGAGTTCCACACTGATCTGATCTGAGAGGGATCCGCTCGTCGGTACCCCCAGCAATGCCGCAAGACCAGATGCGAAACTGCCGGTGATTGGACCGCTTAGCTCTCCGCTGTGGCCTCCCTTGTTCAAGAAAGTCCAGCCCAGCCCTCCTAGATTCCCAGTGAAACCTGGGGTTGCACCCACATCCGCATACCCATCACAATCGGTGCAGGTGACCGTAACTTTTCCGGCGCCGAAAGTGCCGTTCCCAGTGGTGATAGTGTTTCCCTGCCCCGCCGACGGCTCCGACACGAAGTCGCTAAGCGAAATGTTAATCGTTCCCGCCCCAGCCACCGTCCCACTATTAACGGTAAGGCCCGTTATAGTTGCCCCTGTGACGGTGACGATCCCGGTCGAATCCGAAACTCCCACCGTCCCGCCGGTAAAGGAGAAATCTATTGTGTCAGCTAACCCCACTGCGGGTAACAGCAAAAAACCAAGTGCACCAACAAGCAATCCATTTTTCATGATTCACCTCAACTATGGATGTGACATACATCACCATGATTTTGACCTAGCAATTCACATTCCAAATCGCAGTGCACGTAACTCTTTGATTCCACGCGTGGAGTGAAAATCCTAATGCGATCACCATCTGACATTTTGCCCATTTCATGCAAGATCTTGCACCTCTCGTGAATTTCACATGAAGAGCTGGGAGCATCGGGGGTAAGTGGCTTGTGATCGTGCGGATTGTATGCTGGGGAGGCTGTGCAAAGGCTTGGCAGATAACTTGCGAACAGCACACGAGGCCGGTTACAAGCTCCTGAGCCTTGACAGCCTTTCGGCTGCCCATGATGGGCCGAAACTCGGGCCGAGAAGCAAGCCGCAGGATGACAAGTGGGGGATGGCACCTTCCGCAGACAGCCCTGCAAGGGCACAAGAAAATAGCCGGGGGCAACGCCCCCAGAACACGTGACGTTCGACCCCCGACCCTGAAGGGGTCGCACCCCCCCTCGCCGTGTAACCCAAAACCGCCGGGACGTTACCGGGATTCGACCCCTTCAGGATCGGACCTTGTTGTCGGTGCGCTTTCCGTGGACGTTGCTCCCGGCCATTGTATGTATCCCCTGCGGGGATCGAGGATGGACAACGCCGAGACTGCCTATTCCGATGAAGGTGATTGGTGATTCCGATTGGATCCGAGTCACTGGTTCCGAGGTGAAGCTGATCGTTTTCGGAGCGAAGCGACGCTGGCGTTCTTATCGTGCTTGAAGTGATC
>Ga0181533_1000471_pt1 | contig 53774 bp, 43 predicted proteins | sample PEATcosm2014_Bin_45_FD_119772 | JGI IMG/M metagenome (GOLD analysis project Ga0181533, IMG submission 119772) | Peatland microbial communities from MTU Mesocosm Facility, Houghton, MI, USA - PEATcosm2014_Bin11_60_metaG | ecosystem: Environmental > Terrestrial > Soil > Wetlands > Peat | place... | reverse complement strand
TCGCCCCTTTGGGGCTCATGAAACTGCATGGGGATGGTATCTAAACCCGACCGTTGGCCTGGGTCAGCGGGACCCAGACCGATACCCGAGCCCTGAAGGGGCGGAACAATCCTTTTCAATCCCACACGTACCGCTCGTCGTAGGCAATTCCGTGCGCGTCCAGCAGCTTGCGGAATTGCTCTTGAAAGCTCACCACGCGGTGGTGGCTTTCTTGTTGCGTGATGTACGTAGAGTTGCGAAAGCGCTTGCGGCATGGGGGAACACCTATCTCGCCCTTTCAGGGCTGGGGGCAAAAATTGGGCGATAATCTAAACTTTTCCCGAAGCCACCGGAGCGAGCGGGGCGACGCCCTGGGCGCTAAGCCGCAAGGTAAACCCGCCGCTACATTGCCCAAACTGTACCACTACCCCCAGGTGGTCTCCCTACTCACTTCGGCGTTCACTTTCCCGTCCCCGTCAACGACACGGTCTGCGGGCCGTTGTTGGCTGTGTCGTTCACGTCCATGGTTGCTGTGCGCTTGCCAATCGCAGTCGGCGTGAACGTCACGCTGAGGTTGCAAGTGGACTTCGACGCCAGACTCGCACCGCAAGTAGTTGATGACACGGCAAAATCACCTGGATCGGCGCCCGTAAACGTGAAGCCGCTGACGGGGAGCGCGGTCAGCAGATTATTTTTCAGCGTCACGTTTTTGGCCGCGCTAGGGGCGCCCACTTTCGTCCCCGAATAGGTCAGCGAAGTTGGCGACACCGTCGCCTGCGCGACGCCCGTTCCGGTCAGCGAAGACGTCAGCGCGTTGTAAGGAGCCGGAGCATTCTCGCTGACGGTCAGCGTCGCCGATTCCGTGCCAAGAATGCTTGGCGTGAACGTTACGCTGATAGTACAAGAAGACTTCGCGGTTAGGCTGCCACCACAGGTGGTCGAGGACGCCGCAAAGTCAGCAGCGTTGGCGCCAGTGAAGCCGATGCTCGAAATGCCGAGCGCGGTCGGCTGATTGTTCTTCAAGGTGAAGTTCTTCGGGTTGCTGGGCGTGTCGATGGCCACGTTGCCGAACTTCGCCGAGGGCGGCAGCAGCGTCACGGGCGGGACGCCCGTGCCAGACAAGGCCACGGTCTGCGGACTGTTCGCCGCATTGTCGTTCACGTCCAGCGTGGCGCTCTCCGCGCCCAAAATGCTCGGCGTGAAGGTGACGGTGATCGTACACTTGGCCCCCCGTGCCATGCTCGATGGGCAGTTGTTGCTTTGCGCGAAGTCGCCGGCGTTCGCGCCGGTGATGGTGATGCCGATATTCATGAGATTGCTCGTTCCGGTGCTGGTCAGCGTAACTTTCTTCGCCGCGCTCGTGGTGTTGATCGCCTGATTGCCGAAGGACATAGAGATCGGCGATAGAGTGCCAGCAGAAGTCATCCCGGTGCCGGTGAGCGAAACTGTTTGCTGGCTTCCGGGGACGCCGTTGCTGTTATCGGTGATAGTCAGCGTGCCAGTGCGCGTGAGGGTTTGGGTGGGAGTGAAGGTCACATTGATAGTGCAACTGCCTTTCGCCGGCACAGAGACGTCACAGTTATCGGTCTCGGCGAAGTCGCCCGCGACGGCGATGCTGTTCACGCTCAGAGATGCGCTGCCTGTGTTGCTGAGGGTGACGGTTTGCGGCGGGCTGGTGGTCCCGACTGACTGCGGCCCGAAGGTGAGGCTGCCAGGATAGACGTACGCGACAGGCACCACCGACAGCTTGAAGATGGTGCCGCAGGCATAACCCGCCGAGCACTCCCCGTAGTAGTAGGTTGTTCCGTAGAGGCTACCGTCGGACGCCTGGACAAGCGTCCCGAAGGGGCCGCCGCCGTCCGAGCATCCGGACATCGAGCAGAAGGTGTAAAGCGTGGTGAGCTCGCCGCTCGGGGTGATTTCGAAAATCGTGCCGGCGGCGTTGGTCCCGCCCCACTCAGTGGTGCCATAGAAGTTGCCGTCCTGTCCCAGGATGAGTCCCCCATAGGGACCGCCGCCGTCCGGGCAGTAGCTGGGGCCCTGGGAGCAGAACTTGTAGAGGGTCGTCAACGTGCCACTCGGGGTAATCTTGAAGACTGTCCCGCCGCTGCCCATGCCGGGCCAACTGTACCCGCCGTTCACGGTAGTGCCGTACAAGTTGCCGTCCGTCCCTTCGACCAGCCCGGCGACGGGATTTGCGCCGTCCGTGCAGTTACTTAACGAACAAAAGTTGTAAAGCGTCTGGAAATAGCCGCCGTAGCTGTAGACATAGACTGTCCCGGCGTTGTTGGCGTTTCCACCTTGATATGTTGTCCCGTAATAGTTCCCGGAGGCGTCTGCGACGAGCGCCCCCTCCGGCATCTCGCCGTCGGCGCAGCCAGTCTGGGAGCAAAAGTTGTGCATCGGCGCGTAGTACCCGCTCGGGTCTATACTAAAGAGTGTGCCGTTGTAAACGCCGTTGCCGAGTCCGCCTCGGGTGGTTGTTCCGAAGAATCTGAATGGGCTGCCCCCTATCCCCAGGACCAAGGTGGCGTAAGGGAATTCGCCGTCCGCGCAGTAGTTTTGCGAGCAAAAGCCGTGCAGCATGGTATAGCCCTTGCCCGGGGCAGCGGTGGGGTTGATGCTGAAGTACACGCCACTGTTGTTGTTGGGCCCACCGTTCACGGTTGTACCGTAGAAGTAGCCGTTCTGCCCCTGGATCAGTCCTGCGTAGGGGTTCGCGCCGTCCGACCTGTTGAAGACATGAAGGTTGGTCAGGACGCCGCTCGGTGTGATCATGAAGACCGTGCCGTCGCCGGACGGAGCGCAGTCGTCCCCGCCGGAGTTGGTCGTTCCGTAGAAGTTGCCGTCCGTGCCTTGCACCAACCCGGCATAGGGCCCGCCGCCGTAAGAGCAACCATTCTGATAAAAGCTATAAAGCACCGTTAATTGCATTTGCGCCTTTGCCGACGGGATGGCGGCCATTCCTACCACAGCCGCCACCAGGACGGCGAGTGCGATTATTGTCCTGTTCGAATTAAGTCGAATCATGTTTTCCTCCTCATTTCCTCATTTCTTACCCAGTCCTTACGCTGTGCATTGGACATTCCGGCGTTCCGTTGAGACCCATCTCCTTTTTCGCTCCACCGTCCGGAATTTCAAGACTGAGCGTCAGCGCTCTAAGTCCACCTTGCGGAGTACCTGCCTGACGCGGGGAACTCAGCGGGATGGCGCTGCCCAACCCCGCTTCCGGGTCCGCGAACACACGCCCACGCTGAGAATCCGCATCTCACGCCTTCGAGTGTGCACAGACTCCTCCTGGGAGCGCCAAATTGCAATGTCAGTTTCCGATTATCCGCAATATACGCGCGCCGTGCTGTTCAGTCAAGCTCAATTCGCCTGGGTTCCAGTACGGGCGCCATCGTGGCACAATTTCTCCGTCACAATACCGTCGCTGCGTCCTCCCGCTCTGCATTGCAATACGGTGTGGGCGACCATCCGTGCAGAACGGTTCCAACGTGATCTCCGAACGGCCAGCGCCACCGCGCGCACTCCGGCGGTTATGTCGCCAAACCTTAGATGTGGTCCGCGCTGCCATCTCTGAGGGTCCGATCCTGGGAGGCCCGCGTCAGAAATGTAGAAACTCCAGTCCGGGGTCGTTGCCCGGCTATTTGATCGATCCCCTGCGGGGATCAAGAATGGACCGCGCCTGCGGGTTTTGCTTGGGCAACCACGAGGGTTGCCCCTACTCAGAATGACAGTGCGGCGAGCCTTTTCCGCAGCACAGTGAAGACGCATTCAGCTTGGACGAACAGTATCAAATAATTGCACAAGCGTGACGGATACGTCTTATCATTGGGGCGGAATCATGAATCGAATTCAGATTGCAGTCCTCTTAATCATCCTCGGGAGCGGGCCAGTTGCCGATGCCTTGGCGGCGGAGCGAGTCCCGAAGCTATCACTTTATGTAACCCCGTTTGATCAACCTGAAAGGCTTCCGATGAGCACAGCGCTGTACGAAATTGGTACGCGTGTTCAAAATGGTCTGGTGCTCTTTGGCGTTGAGATACGCGAGAAGGGGGGCGCGGAGCCAATGGTTGATCTAAAGGTGTCCGAGGGCGTGACACTCGATGAGGCATTGCAAGATCTACTCCGACAGCTGCCAGAATACACCCTTGAAGTCGTATCGAAGCACGTGATCAACATTTATCCTCAGGGAGCGAAGGACGACGCCAAGGACCCGCTGAACATGCGGGTGAAGAGATTTGACTTCGTGAACAGGCAGATTAGCGAGTTCATGAACTACCCGGGCGGCTGTATCCCGGAACTCGCAAAGCGGCTTGTGCAGCGGACGGAGGGACCACCTTATCCAGTTGAATTCTCTGAAGAGTGGGCTACCAGCCCGTACGAACCCAAAACCACGCTCCATCTCCGCAACGTCACTGTACGCGAAGTACTGAACGCCGCTAGCAAAGCCACCATCGCTTATCCGTTCAAAGCGCCGCCGCTAGGCTGGTCATCCCTCTTCCACCCCGATCCTGCGTGGGCCGTCGGTGGCACTTATCAATGGAGGGCATTTTGGTGTGCTTCGATGAGCTGGAAAAAGCCCTCGAAACCATCATCTGGGGGGACACACGTCGTCTCTATGCCGAATTGAGGCAATCGTGCATCAAATCTGAGCGAGATAACTCCGCGCTACTTCCCCAATGGCCCGATGACGCGATATTTCTCTGCTACTTCTCCAGTTCCGCAATGCTATCAGAAGGAATCTGGAAGGACTTCGAGCGCAAAACGGTGCGTTTAAAGGTTTGGGGCTTGTCGCCCGGCTGGTAGAGAATTCCAATGGCATTCGGGTGGGTGGCAAGGTATTGGCGCGACTTTTCCACGCCGCCTACGAAAAAGATTTTGGTCAGCGCCTCGGTCTCGATGCCGGTGGGAACCGCTGCCACGGTCGAGAGCATGTTCTGCACCGGCCAACCCGTATGCGGGTCCATGATGTGGCAATAAATTTTGCCGTTAATCTTGAAGAACTTCTCATAGTTTCCGGAAGTGGACAGCGCGAAGTTCTGGAGGCGAAGAATATCCGCGGGCTTATTCTCATGGAAGGGGTCGCGCACGGTGATCTTCCACCCCCGCTCGCCCGGCGGCGAGCCCAGCGCGTAAATGCTGCTGGTTCCGCTGGAAATCAACGCTGCGGTGACGCCATCGGAACGCATCATCTCCGCCGCCCGGTCCACCGCGTAGCCTTTGGCAATGCCCCCCAGGTCAAGTTCCATTCCGCTCGTATCAAAGCGAAGGGTGCGGCGCGCGGCGTCCAGGTGTACGTGCTGATACCCGATTCTCTTTTGGACCTGCGCGATTTCCGCAGCGCTGGGCAAGCGCCCCTGGCCGCGGAAGAATCCCCAAAGCTTCATCAACGGGCCCACGGTGATGTCAAAGTCGCCGCCGGATTCCTGGCTCGAGCGCAGGGAATATTGAATCAGCCCAAAAAGCTGCGGCGAGACGGTTACTTCGCGCTGTGCGGCGTCGCGATTGATGGCGGAGAGCTCGCTCTGCGGCTTGTAATTGCTCATCTGCTCGTCAAGCTGGTCGATCTCGGCAAAAACCTCATTGACAACTTCCGAAAGGAAGGTCTGGTCGCGGCCATAGGCGACGACGGTGTAAATGGTCCCCATGGCTTGGTGCGAGGCCTCGTAGCGGACGGGAGCAGCGGCCGATTCGGGACACGGGACACGGGACTCGGGACACGGGATACGGGACTCGGGACACGGGATACGGGACTCGGGACACGGGATACGGGACACGGGACACGGGGCTCGGGGTTCGGGAGTCGGCCCGAGGGCTCGGGCTACCCCAGCCATAAGGGACAGCGAGGCGGCAACAAAAAACCAGCTCAGAGTTTTTGCGGATTTGAATGCGGGGGTCAATTTAGGTATCAGGTGCCAGGTGCTGGGCGCTGGAAACCAGAGAAAATGTAAAGGGTAAATGATAAAGGGTAAAATGCCTCCTGCGGTATGCCTCCTCCGGCACTTAGCTTTTATCATTTATCATTTACATTTTACACTTTACACTTTTTCACACCTGGCACCTGTTCTTACGCCGTCCGGCTCGGTTTGGCGGTTTCTTTCTGCGGCTCTTTGCCGGGCCAGTAAACTCTCTGCCCCGTCTCCACGGCGCGGTTCCCGTAGATAACGCCCTGGGCGTCGGCCACGCCGATGGGGAACGGCGCGATGATCGGCTTGCCGTCGCGGACACTCAGCATGAAGTTGTGCAGCTCGCTCCACCAGGGATCGTGGGGCTCTTCGTAATTGTAGATGCCCATCGACGCCAGCCAGTGTTTGGCGTAGCGCACCTCACGGTCCATGAAGGGGAGTTGGCCGGTCGCGCCCTGTTCGATGAAAATGGGGGTACCGACCTGCGCGGCCTGATTGGTGACGGTGGCGCCGGCCCACCAGTTTTCCTTGCCGCTGCCGGTGGAAACCTTGGCCACCTCTTCGCGGTAGTACAGGCCCTTGCCGAGAGTGATAATCAGGGTTCCCTGATCACCCATAATCTGCTCGTTGAAGTCCAGGTGGGCGTTGTAAAGGATGGAGCTCCAGACCAGCTTCTGCCCACCCGCATATTCGTAAATAGCCTCGACGTTATCGCAGGTTTCGCGGCCATCTTTCCAGTAATTGATGCCGCCGGTGGCAAATACCGACATAGGCTCCGAACCGATGGCCCAGTTGGCGATATCAATCTGGTGGGAAGCCAGCTCCGCCAGTAGCCCACCCGAGTACTCCTTGTACATGCGCCAGTTGAGCAGACGCTCGAACTTCGGGTCGGGTACCGGACGGCGCCAGTTATTGTTGCGGTGCCACTGGGCGCGCACGAACATAATCTTGCCTAGCGCCCCCTTGCGGATCATCTCCATGGCCACCTGGTAGAGCACGCTCGACCGCCGCTGCAATCCCACTTGCAACACGAGCTTGGGATGGTCCTCCATCGCCTTGCGGATTATGTCCCCTTCTTCTTCCTTGAAATACATCGTCTTCTCGACGAAGACGTGCTTGCCGGCATTGAGCGCGTCCACCACCATCTGCGCGTGCAGGTTCAGCGGGGTGGCGATGAGCACCGCCTCCATATCTTTGCGTTCCAACATCTTCCGGTATTCGACATAGGTTTCGGGATTGGAGCCGATGGTCTCAACCCCTTTTTTGAGGTTGGGGGGATAGATGTCGCACGTGGCCATGCACTGCCCTTCGGGGATCGTCGCCAGGAATTTGAGTAGCGTGCAGCCCTCCGTGCCTGTACCGATGATTCCATACCGCACGGGATTGCCGGGGCTTTGGGCCGTGAGAATCGCCGGGGCGCCAAGACCCGTAAGGGAAGAGGCGGCGGCAACCGTAGCGGCGGTCTTCAAAAACTCACGGCGTGAAACGTCTTGCTCCTTCTCCATTATCAAGACTCCTTATGATTCCCGAGCTCAGTCCAAGGGCCGGGGAGGAATTTTCCGCAAAGATTCATTATCGATGAAAATTATAGCACTTCCTACGCCAAATTTGCGCTGCGACAAATTGCACGATTCCTCCGAAAGGTGTCTTCCCGCACCATGAATTTCACATTGTGAAAAATAATTCCGCATGGTCATTCCCGTGGAACTGCGCCCCACAGAGGGGCTTGGCGGACCGCGTCCCACTCTAATCTCGGGCAAACACCCCGCCATTCAAATTTTGCATTTGGGTTATACTGACCAAGGAGGATATTCCGACGCCTTTGAAAGTTCCGGCCCTAATTTTACGTACCGGTTTTCTCGCTGCCCTGCTCTTCCTCATCGCCCCCGGGCTGTACCCACAGACTTCTTCGGCGCCACCCGACGACGTGGCCACGCAAGCGCTGAAGTTCACGGCCCTTTATGGCGCCATCGAGCAGCATTATGTGGAGCCGGTCGATCCCGACCATGCCATTTTCGACGGCGGTATTCGCGGCATGCTGTCGGCCCTCGATCCCTTCTGCGCATTTCTGGACCGCGATCAATTCGAGCTGATGAAGCAGCAGGCGCGCGGGGAATCGATCGGATTTGGCTCAGTCCTCTATGTCTCGGTGGGGAAAGTGCTCATCTTGCAGACAGCGCAGGGTTCGCCCTCGTTTCGCGCCGGTCTGGCGCCCGGAGATGAAATCGTGGCACTCAACGGCCAACGAGTCGATCGGCTGGATTTCCAATCGCTGATCGACCTGCTGAAGAGCTCACGCTCGCGCCCCGTGCGCCTGGGAGTCATCCATCCCGGCAGACTCGTGCCGGAGGACTTCAACCTGCGCCCCGCGGAGGTCGCTCTGCCGTCCGTTGATAAGGCTTTCCTTTGGTCTCCCGGAATTGCCTACCTGCACATTGCCAGCTTTGAGGGAAAAACGCCGGAGGAGGTCGCGACCGCGCTGGATGGCATGGTCGCACCTCACCTGAAAGGGTTGATCCTCGATCTGCGGGACAACCACGGTGGCATCGTGGATTCCGCCGCCGCGGTGGCCAGCCTTTTCCTGAAACAGGGCGACTTGATTCTGACCACGCGCGGCCGCGCCATGAAGGAAACGGTATACCGCGCCCCGGAAATGCCCCGGCACTATGACTTGCCCATCGTAACGCTTGTGAACGGTGACACCGCCAGTGCCGCGGAAGTCCTGGCCGCCGCGCTCCAGGAGCACGATCGGGCGGTCATTGCCGGCCTTCCGACTTACGGCAAGGGCGTGGTCCAATCGGTGGCGGAACTCAGTGAGCAGACCGGACTGGCGCTCACGGCGGGCCAATATTTCACGCCCAGTGGACGGTCCATCCAACGGCCGCTAGCGGGCACCGCGCTTACCTTCGCGTCTCTCTCTCCCTCCGCTCTGCCTAAGGAGCAAGCGGCGAAGACCGCAACCGGCACTGACCCGGCCGGTGCCGTCGCTACCGCGTTTCACACCGACGACGGCCGCCCCGTCACCATCGGCGGGGGCATCACCCCCGATGTGACCATCGCGGGCCTCTCGGACGACCCCTGGCTCGCCTTCGTCACTCAACGCGGCTACCTGACGAGTTATGCTGAATCTTATCTGACCACCCACGGCAAATTAGCCGAGCCTTTCGAAGTCTCACTCGAAGTACTGGAGGACTTCAAGACCAGCCTCGAACGCAACGGCGTCCGCGTTCCCGATGAGTATTGGTCAAAGGATCAGGACCTTCTGAAGCTGAGGCTCAAGGTGGAGCTTACCAATTTAGTCTATGGGTTAGAACGGGGGGACGAACTTGCAACCAAGGGCGACCCGCAGGCTCAGCAAGCCGCCAGCCTCTTCCCGCGCATCGCGCAGATTCTCAAGGGGCATTAACGGTAGATGGGGTGAATCAGGCGGGTTCGTCATGTGAATCCACCGCCTGGTGCGATTTACGCCCGTAAACTTTCTCGTAGGCTTGGCAGAAAGGACAGACGCTGCCCTCCACCTGTTTGACGAACCAGAAAGCCACGCCCCGCTGCTTGCGACGGGCGCGAGTGCATACCGGGCATTCCACGCAGCGCTGGGCCAGGGCGCGGTCGCGGTCAGTAATTTCTGTTTCGCTCATGGGAATTTGCCTCACGCTTTTCACTCTTGCAAAACAATGGCCAAACGTGTATACTTAATAGGCTTGATCAGTTTTTGTGACCGAACGCCACGTTCGTCGGAGGCCGCAAAACCAATGATTTTGCGGCTTTTTTTGTCTTAGGGGAGCGGTTGCGAGACGAGAACAAGTTAAACCAAAACAAGCAAAGGAACACAGGAACAATATGGAAAGAGAACAAGGTGTCGTGAAGTGGTTCAACAACTCGAAGGGCTATGGATTCATCCAGCGCGCTTCCGGAGATGATGTCTTCGTCCATCACTCCGCCATCCAAGCAGAAGGTTACCGATCGCTCAACGAAGGCGAAGCGGTGGAGTTCGCCGTCACGAAAGGCCCCAAAGGCCTGCAAGCTGAGAGCGTCAAGAAGCTCTAAGAACCATCCTACAATTAGCGTACTGCCCGCGCCATTGCTCGGTGCAATGGCGCGGGCGGACATCCTTGGTCCCGGGAGGAAACCGTAATGCAAATCCAATATGTTGGATTTCAACTCAAAGCGCATGGTCGGGACTATACCTACCGGGTCATCGACAAACAGGCGGAAGACCGCGAGTTTATCTTCAGCATTTCCAACCGCGCCTTTATGGAAAAGCAATTGCCCTTTCAGGACGCGGCCGCGCTCTGCTATCAGAAGCTGCAAAAGGCCCTCGATCTCGAGACCGCCGAGAAGCCTCTGCCGCGGCGTACCACGCTCTCCGACCAAGAACTTGACGTCTATCGCGAGTCCCGTCGGCCCGCGCGTAAGCGCTCCTGGTAAGGTTCTGCATGACCCCCAAACAACGCATGCTCGCGGCACTCGAACGTCGCAAAGCCGACCGCTTGCCCGTGACCACGCATCACATCATGCAATATTATCTCGACAAGTATGAGGGCGGAATTTCCAGCCAGGAATTCTTCGATCGTTACGGTCTGGACCCGATTACCTGGATCGTGATGCACCAGCCCGCGCCCGGCAGTCAAGATTACTTCGATCCCTTGCAAGGCGAGCCCGGCTTTCTGGAAGCGCGCCGCATCTGGTCCCACCAGTGGCGGACGGAGTGGGAGGACATTCCGGACGAAACCTATAAGACCCGGCGCTATCGTTTTGTGACGCCCAAGGGCACGCTCACCATGGTGACGCAATCGAACGATCAGACCACCTGGGTCAGCGAACATCCCATCAAAAACCAGCGTGATATTGACTTGATCGGCGAATTCGTGACCGCACCGTGGTGCGACGTGGAGGCTGTGAATCGGGCCGTCGAGGAATACGGCGAGCGCGGCATGGTGCGCAGCCACATTCCGTGCTTTGACGTGTACGGGCAACCGGGCGCCTGGCAGGATGCTTGTTGCCTCTACCCCACTGAGCAACTCATTCTCGCCACCTACGATGATCCCGCCTGGGTGCACGAGTTTTTGCGCATCCTGCACCGGCGCAAGAAGGTCTATATTCAATCGATGGCGGGCGCGAAGATCGATCTGGTGGAACTAGGCGGCGGCTCAGCCTCGTCCACGGTCATTTCACCCAAGCTTTTCGAGGAATACGTGGCGCCCTACGATACGGAGCTGATTGCGCTCGCTCACCAAGCCGGCCAGCGGATCGTTTACCACACCTGCGGCGGCATGATGCCGATCCTCGAAAAAGTCGCCGACATGAAGCCGGATGCCATGGAAACCTTTACCCCCGCAGCCATGGGCGGCGATGTCATTCTGGCGGAGGCCAAGCGGCGCATTGGCGACCGCGTCTGCTTTATTGGTGGCTTCGACCAGTTTCATTCCTTGATCGATTGCCCACCGGAGGCGACGCGCGCTGCCGTGCGAGCATGCTTTGATGCCGCGGGTGCAGGCGGCGGCTATATTCTCTCCCCCTCCGACCACTTCTTCGACGCCGACCCGAAATTGATCCAAGCCTACGCCGACGAAGGCCGCCAGTGCGTATACGCAGGGTGAATTCACCCCCGCACTGCTCTTCCTCGGTGAAGGATTGTGGATAAAGTGATATTCCCCACGAATGCCCGTTGCATCCCCAATCAATGAAATTCAAATATCTTATAACATATTTATTTTCATGGATATAGCCGGATCGGTCGTTCTCAGTTTCGCGCTTTCCTGTGTTTTCATACACATCCTCGGATCGTTCTTCATTTTCTTGCCGGCGCACCCTCCAGGCGGAGCCACAGTCTGACCACTCCTTTAAGTTCGGCAGGAAGACCCGCAGACCTCAAAAGCGGAGGTCTGCCTACAGCCGCTTCGGCGCTTGGGCGGGGCGTGAATTTCAGTCTGTGTACATGGCGATGATGCGTTCGATGGCGCGGCGGCAGACCGCACAAAACGCCCTATGGCGGGAAAACATGATGCAGTCAATCTCGGGACGGTAGTAGCCCTGTGACTCATAGTTTGCGCCCTCGAACGCCCCGACTTTCCCGGCGTATTTCTGCGCCCCGAGCATGGCGTCCTCCTTCTGGCGCTCCTGGCGGAAAAGCGCGTCTATTTCCGCTTCCGGCTTGCCCGCGGCGCGGAGTTCCTTGCGCTGTTTCTGGATGTCGCGCTCGAAGCGGTCGAACTCATCCTTATCCCAGGGCGTGGGCACGGGAATTCCCGGCGCCAGCAGGTCCTTCCACTTCAAATTTGCGGGATCGAGCAACGCGGTCACGTTAGGCTCCCACGGCTCCGTCTTGTGTTCCGGTGGTAAATAGGCCACGTCGGAGGTGTAGTATTCATCCGCCAAGCCCGCGAAGTGATGCGCGAATTCGTGCACGCCCACGTATTCGGCCCACTGATTGTCAATGGCCACGGTTGCGAACTGATTGAAAATGCCGCCGCCGCCGTAGGTCTTTCCGTTCACCAGAATCTCGATGAACTCATACGGTGCAAACGAAGCCACGTCGCGCAGCGCGCGATTTTCCATGGTCAGCACGTAGCGCTCCGTCCCAAAAGTGTCGTAGGCAGCTCCCACGGGCGACCTGCGGTAAATCCCGCTCGAAGGCCGAGACACGCCCGACTGTTCCGCCGCCGGGCACAACCCCCAGACGTTGAAGTCCGCGCGGTGCTCGCGGAAAGGCGGCGTGGCGAACAGCGCCGCGATGAATCGCTGCGCGTCTTTCTGAAACTTCGTTCGCTCCGCCGCCGTGTACCCATCACCCAGCACCAGCAGATTCACCTTCGCCGCCGGGTCCCCCATCTTTTCGATTTCCATCAGGGGCCCGGGTGACGCCGGGCGGGCACGGTCCACGAACTTGTCCCTGGGATCCACCACGGTTTTCCACACTTCATGAAAGCCGCTCTCCTCGCGCTCTTTCAGCGTGACCTCCACAGGCGCGTCCGGTGTGGGAAACCGCAGCGACTCGGAAAAAGTCCGATTCGCGTGGCGCGCTTCTTCCGTCGTCTTCCACTCGCCAAACACGGAATTGAATCCCCTTGAGTACCATAACTTTCCGCTGCCCGGCTCGCGCACCTCGAACCGGTAGTTTCCCAAACGGCTTTCATCAAGGGCCTGGCGCGGATTGCCTGGCCATTCCAGCGGCTCCTGCACCACGCGATCGAGGCTGAACCATTCTTCGTGCGCGTTTCCGGTATGGTAATAATCCACGCGCAGGGTGCGTGGCGCGCCGGCGCAAAAGACAGAAAAGAGCAGCGAGGCAATCACAACACCGACGATTCGTCTCATGGGTAAGCTCCGCCTGGGTGTTCAAATCAGCACGATTGTACGCCCATTTGGGAAACCGGGACAGACACCATATTTCCGTATTTTTCTCAGGCCTATTGACGCTTCCGTGATTCTTCTGCTTGACGAGCCCCGCCGCGAGGCGTATTACTTTGCCCGTTGAAGGTCGGCGAACGGGGTGTCGGCGGGAGGGCGGTGGGGCATGCCGCGTGTGGCTCGGGTGGTGATTGCCGATGTTGCGCATCATGTGACGCAGCGCGGCAACGGGCGGCAGTTCATTCTGGCCACGGACGCGGAGCGCCTAGACCCCGGCCACCTGTGGACGGCGCTGCGCTACGTGGAGCTGAATCCGGTGCGCGCGGGGATGGTGGGGGAGGCGGCCGCCTGGCCCTGGTCGAGCGCCGCCGCCCATTGCGGGACGGCCAACCCGGACGCCTGCCTGGACCTATCGACGTGGCGGAAAAACTGGTCCGCCGCCAGTGGGCGGAAGTTCCTGGCGGCGGGAGAAACGGAAGCCGAAGTGCGGTCGATTCGACGCTGCACGCACAACGGGCGCCCGCTGGGGCCGGCGGAGTTCACGCGGGCGCTGGAAGGGCCCTGGAAGAACGCACCCAGCGCCGCCTGGCGCCCCGCCCGCGCGACCGTCCACGCAAAACTCCAGCGGAGGCAATCCCCCAGCGTACCGAAGCCTAGGCCATGACCAAGAACCATGAGGAGAGCCCTCGAAAAATTGGAAATAAGGTGTGTCTGTCCCGGTTTTCCCCACCTGAACCCCGTGAAGGCGGGGCTGGTGAGGCGTCCAGAGGATTGGCCGTGGTCGAGCGTCCATGATTACACAGGCACCATCAACCCGGCGCCGATCACGCCGAGCGGTCTGGTGGTCGACCGCGTGTTGTTACCGGCCGACCCGCGCACACGCATTTGAAGGCGTACCGCAGAGTAATTTTTCTCGAAGAAAAATAACTCTGCGCTACGCCGCTTGCCACAGTGTGAGGGAAGCATGGGTGTACGCTGCGTTCCAGTGGCCTGTGGGAGACCCTGGGCAATACGCTTTCGCATCACCAACACTAACCCGATCCCGATCCGCATGAGGTCGGTGGCGCGTGGCGTTTGCTTCGCGCTGCCAACGCCAAAAGGCCCAGTAGTCCAGTGCCGAGCAGCAAGTTGCTGGATGGTTCCGGTGTCGGTGATGTCGAGCCCTTTGTCCATGTCCCGGCGGTATACGAGTCACCGGTCCCGCCCACGGCGCTTCCGGAAACTGCGTCATGGATAGCGTCGTTTTGTGTGGATATATAGGCGAGGATATCATAACAAGCGGTTAGGTTTGGAGCGCATTGCAGCGCAAACATAGACCATTTCGTGATGTTTCCGGCGGCATCAGTTTCGACAATAATGTCAAATAGGCCTTGACCCCCTAGAATGTTGTAGGGTAGGTCCAGCCCGGCTCCGTCGGAAAAAGAATAATACGTAACGTACGGGTCTAGAGTAGTATAAGTGGTCAAATTATCCAGCGGTGTTCCCGCCAACACGTCAAACGTAACTGACACTGCGGGCGGGTCATCGGTGCAGATCGTTCCCGTGCAACTGGTGAAGGGGTTGCCTGTGTACGTGTAGACCGTATCCGCCCGCAGGGAACCCGGCAGCATGAGGCATAACAGGCCCAGCAAACCAATCGAAATGACAAATTTCGCTCTCAAATTCATAAGAACCTCCCTTGGAAGTAAGAGTCTGTCATGATGACCTTCGTGTCTTGAGACTGTTGTTATTCGGGATGGTTTTCGTATGATCCATCCCGATTTTCGCATCTTCCAGATCCCTCATGGCAACGCCCCACACTACACTAACCCCTCTTTCTGACCGCACGTTAGTTGCCAAACTCGCCACGCTTAAAACAAACGACTTGCCACACCGGGGCACTGCACGCACTGCATATAATTGCAACAATTATGCACAGCATTGATGGACTTTGTGCCCATCTGCGGCGCGGGGCCTAAAACAACCGTACCCTCCGGATCGGTGGCAACCCGCGGCTGTGACCAACGCGCCGCATAGGGGCTCTTGCATGATGAGTGGGTCTGACTGGAACGACATAATCAAGGAGAAGCAGGTCAACGTATTCAATCTGCGGCGTGGGCGGTTATTTCCACGATGCGCCCAACGAACTCATCCCCGGTTGGGATAGAAAAGGGAAAAGGTGTCAGAAAGGGGAAAAGGTGGAATGGGAAAAGGGGTGGAAGGAGAAAAGGTGTCAGGTACCTTTTTTCTTCCCAAGCGAGCCGCCCTGGTGAAAAAGGCCGAGGACGGGCCTTGGTCGAGCGTTTACGCCCGCCGGTACGGAAACGAAAAGGGCGGAAAAGGTGTCAGGTACCTTTTATCTTCGTTCCGGTAGAATCCGACCGTCACTTCCTGACGCGAGGGGAAAACCGGGACAGACCATATTTCCTATTTTTTCTCAGGCAAATTGACCCTTCCGTCATCATTTCGCTTGACCGGCAACCTTGCCAAGCGTATTACTCCGCTGTTGAAAGTGCAAGGCCGGAGGACCGGGTTGCGGATTCGGTGACGGCAGAAGGGTGTGGAGGATGCCGCGAGTGGCTCGGGTGGTGATTGCCGATGTTGCGCATCATGTGACGCAGCGCGGCAACGGGCGGCAGTTCATTCTGGCCATGGACGCGGAGCGCCTGGTCTATCTCGATTTGTTGCGGCAGGCGCTGCGCGAGCAGCCCCTCGCGGTACTGGGATTCTGCCTGATGTCGAACCACGTGCATGTGGTGGCGATCCCGCAGCGAGCCGAAGTTCTCGCCGAGACCTTCCAGCATGTCCACGGGCGTTACGCCGCCTATTGGAACGTCGCGCACGCCACCAGTGGACATGTGTGGCAGGGAAGATTTTATTCCTGTCCCATGGACCCCGGCCACCTGTGGACGGCGCTCCGCTACGTGGAGCTGAATCCGGTGCGCGCGGGGATGGTGGGGGAGGCGGCCGCCTGGCCCTGGTCGAGCGCCGCCGCCCACTGCGGGATGGCCAACCCGGACGCCTGCCTGAACCTATCGACGTGGGGGAAAAACTGGTCCGCTGCCAGTTGGCGGAAGTTCCTGGAGGCGGGAGAAACGGAAGCCGAACTGCGGTCGATTCGACGCTGCACGCACAACGGGCGCCCGCTGGGGCCGGCGGAGTTCACGCGGGCGCTGGAAGAACGCACCCAGCGCCGCCTGGCGCCCCGCCCGCGCGGCCGTCCACGCAAAACTCCAGCGGAGGCAATCCCCCAGCGTACCGAAGCTTAGGCCATGACCAAGAACCATGAGGAGTGCCCTCGAAAAATTGGAAATAAGGTGTCTGTCCCGGTTTTCCCAAATCAACGTGTGCCCCCGAAAGAGAGTGAATTGGCATAGACATAAAGTCTGTCCACCTTGCGGAAGTTAGATCCCTCGGTAGTCGGGTGAACGTCGTGCCCACTTCAATTCGACTCGGGAACCACAATGCGCATTATGGAGAGTTTCTGCGTGCAACTTGCGGTCGCTCAGACAGGTCCAGCGCGGTCAGGGTTTCGGCCCGTCGGCTTTTAGCCCTGGACGGCGCGACTTTGGTCGCCAATGATGGCGTGTGCTGCGTCCCCTGGTGGGTCAAAGGCAGTTGCTCCGAGAACCGTCCTCAACGGAAAATCCGCCCGCACGATTGAATTCCGAGGCCGTCAGGAAGTATGCTATACAGAGCGACATAAATGTTTGCGCATTCGGCTGTAGCGGCGGTCTCCGACCGCCGGTCGGCGCTCAGAGAGCGCCGCTACAATTTATGTCGCTCTGTATAGCAGCCGGTCGAGAATTGAAAGCAGAAATCCTGGCTAAGCCGGCCAACCCATAGGCAGGCCATCGAGGTTATACCGTGTCGGGCGCAGTCTCCCCTCAGCACCGTCTGCAAAAGCTTTTCAAGAAGGGATTGAAGCATCATGGGGAGGGCCGCTTGGAGCTGGCCCAGGCGTGCTATCGCAAGATTTTGAAGATCGACCCAACGTCTCCCGAGGCGCGGCAGATGTTGCGCGTATTGGGAGCGCAGGCCGGCGCCGCGCCAGAGTCCATCCCGTCGCTCAGCGCGACCCTCACCGACGACGCGGGTACGCTGAACAACCGCGCCGCTTCCTACATTGCCGAGGGCAAGATTCAGCCGGCGATTGACTGTCTCCGGCGAGTCGTGGAGCTTCGCCCCGAGTCCGCACAAGCCCACCACCATCTCGGCGAAGCACTGGAACGGCTCGGGGACCTCCAGGCGGCGGCGAATTCCTATCAGCGCGCGGTCGCTCTCCAGCCTGATTCTCCGGAGCTTCACTGCCACCTGGCAAGGGTTCTCTTTCGAGGTGGCGCCCTCCAACCGGCCGCCGAGTTGTACCAGCGCGCCTTGGTCCTCGACCCGAAAAGGTACGATATCTACAACGACCTGGGTCTCGTTCTCACCCAGCTCGGCAACTTTGGGGCGGCGGTCGAAGCTTTCCGGCGCTCCCTCCGACTTAATCCCCGCTCGGCCAAGACGCTGGCCAGCATCGGATACCTTTTCGAATGTAAGGGCGATCTCCTCTCCGCGGCGGACGCCTACCGTGAGGCTATAAAGGTAGAGCCTAAGCTGCTTGCCGCCTATGGTGATTTGGGATTCGTTCTTTACGGACTGGGCGAGCTGGCCGAGGCCGCAGATTGCTTTCAACGCCTGCGCGCATTGCAGCCGGACTCCGCCGAGGCCACTGCCAATCTGGGACTCATCCATCTGCTGCAAGGCAATCTGCCGGCCGGCTGGGCCGAATATGAATCCCGCTGGAAGGTCGGGGTGGGCGATGACCGAAGCTTAGTCCAGCGGCGATGGAAGGGCGAACCGCTCGGCGGTGAGCGCATTCTGCTTTATGCCGAACAAGGTTTGGGAGACACCCTTCAGTTCCTGCGCTATGTTCCGCTGGTCGCCGCTCGAGGCGGGCAGGTGGTGCTGGAAGTGCAGCCGCAGCTACGCCGCCTGCTCGCGGGAACCGAGGGTGCGTCGCACGTGATGAGCCGCGGCGAGACGCTGCCCGAGTTCACCTGGCAGTGCCCTCTGCTGAGTCTGCCTTTGGCCTTCGGAACGGAATTGCATACGATCCCGGCAAAAGTCCCTTATGTCTACCCGGACCCCACACAGGTGGAGGCGTGGCAACAGCGCCTCCCGGGGAATACGCGGCGCATCGGGCTGGTCTGGGGCGGTAACCCCACCCACGCTCGCGATCGCTTACGTTCCTTTCCCCTGGAACAGCTTGTGCCTCTGATGAACGTCCCCGGTACAACTTTCTACTCATTACAGTGGCGCCCGGCAAACGAGCCGGTGAAGCCGATGCCGCCGGACGCGCGCTTGATCGATCTTGCGGCGGAGTTGAATGACTTTGCCGACACGGCGGCGATTGTCGCCAATCTCGATCTGGTGATTTCCGTCGACAGTAGCGTTGCGCATCTGGCCGGCGCCATGGGTAAACCCGTATGGATCTTGCTGAACAAAGGCTGCGATTGGCGCTGGTTTTTAGAACGCGAGGATAGTCCCTGGTATCCCACCGCACGGCTGTTTCGCCAAACCACTGCCGGGGCTTGGCAAGAAGTGGTGAATCAAATCGAACTGGCGCTCCGGCAGGGCTGATGGCGGACGCGAAAAGCTTTTCATGTTGCTGACCCACCCCCGCAGAAGTACTTCTCTCTGTGGTCTTGGTGCGCTCTGTGGTGAGGCTCTTTTTCGCGCGCCAGGGCACCTTGTCCTCGGGCTCTGGTTCACGCGATTCCGCTTGCGCGCGAAACACCTCTTGTTGTAAGGTCGTAAAATTATGAAGAACATGCCGCGGTAGTTCCCAATTCGTGACACGCTGAATCCGCATGGCCCCGGTCCGGGCCGAAATCTGAACCCAACCATATAAGCAGGTTTTTATGGCCACCGCCGTCACAACTCGCCAGTCGTCTTCTTTCTGGGCATCGGTGCGCGAAGCGCTGCGCGGTTCGCACCAGGACTACACCACGGGCAGCCTGACGCGGGCGATTTTTCTTCTCGCCGTGCCCATGGTTCTCGAGATGCTCATGGAATCTCTCTTCGCCATCGTGGACGTCTTCTGGGTGGCGCGCCTGGGGGCAGAGTCGGTGGCCACGGTGGGATTGGTGGAAGCGATGCTCACCGTGATGTATGCGGTGGGAGTGGGCCTGGGCCTGTCCGCCACGGCGATGGTGGCGCGGCGCGTGGGCGAGAAGGATCGCGAAGGAGCCGCCGTGGCGGGTGTGCAGGCCATCACGCTGGGATTGCTTGCCGGCCTCTCGATGGGCGCGCCCTGCCTCTATCTCGCCCCGCACCTGCTGCGGCTGATGGGGGCGTCTCCGATCGTGCTTGCCGTAGGCACAAGCTATGCGCGGATCGCTCTGGGTGGTTGCTGCGTGGTGTTGCTGCTGATCCTGAACAACGCGGTGTTTCGCGGCGCCGGTGACGCCGCCATTGCCATGCGCGTTCTGTGGCTAGCCAATTCCATCAATCTTATTCTCGACCCCTGCTTGATCTTCGGCCTGGGACCGTTCCCGCGCCTGGGCGTGACGGGCGCCGCCGTGGCCACCTTCACCGGCCGCAGCGTGGGAGTGCTGTACCAATTCTACCGGCTGTTCCGCGGCGGCGAACACATCCGCATTCTGGCGCGGCAGGTGCGCATCCATGCGGAGATTATGGCGCGGCTGCTCCGTGTGTCGCTCACCGGCATCGCGCAGATGCTGGTTCCGCATATCGCCTGGATCAGTTTGATGCGAATCGTCAGTGTGTTTGGGAACGCCGCCCTGGCCGGGTACGCCATTGCCATCCGCATCATCGTCTTCTTTATTCTGCCGGCGTGGGGATTGAGCGGCGCCGCTGCCACCCTGGTGGGCCAGAACCTTGGCGCCCGGCAACCGGAGCGCGCAGAGCAAACCGTGTGGAAGACCGGCGTCTATACCGCATTGGTCATGGGGGGAGTGGGCGTGTTCTTCATCGTGTTCTCCGTCCCCGTGGTCCGCCTCTTCACTCACGACCCGGAGATTGTTTCCCTCGGCGCTGCTTGCCTGCGCATCGTGAGCATCGGCAACATCGGCTACGCCTACGAAATGGTGATGATGCAAGCGTTCAACGGCGCCGGAGACACCCTTACGCCCACCATCGTGAATTTCTTTGGCTTCATCGTGCTGGAAATTCCGCTTGCCTACACGCTCGCCATCCCCCTCGGCATGCACTCGAATGGCGTCTACTGGGCCATCACCGTTTCCGAATCCGCCATTGCCGTCGCCATGGTTATCCTCTTCCGGCGGGGCCGGTGGAAAGAGAAAAAGATTTAGCAGACAACTAGGCCTGAGGCTGAAGGGCGGCTTTTTTCCGGCGTCTGGGGGGCACAGGTTTTGGCGGAGGAGCTTCATCGGAAAGCTCCATCACCATGAGCTTGGTGACAAATTTCTTCGGTCCATGCAGGTGGAAATCAATGGAGGTACGTTCGGCATCCGACTGGGTTACTACACCGAGTCCGTATTGAAAGTGCCTGACACACCGGCCTTCCGGGAGTGACTGCATAAAAGCCTCCTTTTTGGCGAGAGAATCGTTAAATTAAGACCCGTGCCTTCCTTCATTCTTGCGAGCACCGGGCGATCTTCCAGGCGAGGAGATCGCAACCCCAGCTATGTAGTAACGGGGCAGGCACGGCGCAGATTCAGCACATTCTCCACCGCGCACTTCACCACGTGCGTGAGTTCGCTGGCGGAGAGGGGAGGCACAATAAAGTCAAACGCGCCCCCTTCCATGGTGTCCACATAGAGACTGACATCAATTAGCCGCGACACCACGATGACCTTCACGGGCTTGCGCGCCCCCAGCGCCTGCTTCACCACGTCCGCCCAGGTGCCATCGGGCAGCTTGGCCTCGGTAAAGACCAAGTGGGGCGGATCCGGACCTTGAAGTAGGGGCCCAACTTCCTGGATGGTCGTCAGCCAACGGATCTGGATCGATTGACTTTCCAGAGCCAGTTTCAGCAGATCCATCGCGCCCCCTGCTTTATGCAGCAGGATCGCCGCAACCACTTCCTTCCAGGGATCACTTCCGGGTACCGTGGGCTCTCGCCCGGCCACCGCCGATTGGGCGGTCGCCGGCGTGTTGAGAGGTTCCGCGGAAAACTCCGGCAAATCTTTGTGCCCGAACGTCTTTACCGGCGGGTAGTGACGCGCCAGAAATTCGTGGATGTCCTGCTCGCTGATGCGCAGGTTGAGCTCCGCGCAGGAAGCCGGCGTTTCCCGGCCCAATTCCTTCTCCAATCGTTCAAAACAGATACCCGGGCCGTCCTGGAGCTTCAAGGCCGCCCAAAGATTCGTATCGGAATGAATTCTGACCGTGAATTCGCGCGGCTCCCGGCTCGCGTCGAGCACTTGAAAGTTGTAGATTCGAGAATTTAGGACCACCTTGAATCCGGTGTACTGAATATACATGCCACGACCTTCTTGCTGACTCGGAGCACTGACCCGTCAACTAGCGCTAAGCTTGAGCTCAGCTCGTGCTGACCCTTCGCCCCGCTCAGAGCTTGCCCAAAGCAGCGAATGGGGCAGGCTCTAAATCGGCGCTACCATGCCTTTCATCAACCTGCCAGAGCTGACAGGAGGCCGGTTCGCCCTTGGGATTTCTTCCCGGGCGGCGCAATCGGCGCAGGCGCGATCCTTGCGGCGTCACCTTATTTGGCTGCGGCGATGGTTGGCTCTAGCGGCTTGCCCGTCAACACCATCCGCAATTCTCGCATCTGCTTCCGTAAGAGAATTTTGCGGAAATGCTGCCGTCCGAATCTGGCCTTGTCACCGTTTCTTTGAGACATGGTTCCCTCCCGGGCAAGCTCTGAAGACTGGAGATCACCCGCCCGCGTGCACAATCAGAGCGATTCGCTTCCTGGCCTCCGGCCGGCAATCGCGGGAATGGAAAGCAGCGGCCGGGTCTTTAATGCCGCCAGCGAGACGAGAAAGGCCCCGATGCTGAACCATTCCATGCCCAGAAGAAGCCGGTGAGTCAACGGGACCGGCGCCGCGGGGTTGAAGAGCACGGCGAGGGCAAGAAACCCTATCCCCCAGACGTACTTGCCGTTGCGGATCGCCTGCACGACCACCGCGATAGCGGCCACGCAAACTTCCATCTCCAACGCAATCCGGTAACCTGCTGACAAGCTCAACCGCAAACCCAAGAGGAGCGCTAAGATGGAAAACCACTTCATGATCCCGGTAAACATTGAAAGCCTCTTTTTTTTGCTCTTCGCCGGACCGGCGCAACCCGAGCGTCCGGCGTCAGGAGCTTCGCTTACCCAAGTCTCTTTTTGTCTTCCGCCTGCCCGCTGCGCAGCGAGAGAGTGGGACAACGTGCGCCGCGTCTCGCCTCGGGGGGGGCGGCTTCAGATAACCTGAAGCGGTTCAGATGACCTGGAAGGAGAGGGGGAAGCGCTCAACTTCTTAACCATTCTAAGTAAATTAACTTGATTTGTCAACCGAAATCTGCCACTGTCAAGAATAGCTTTATTACCATTGGTTAAGTCCAGGAGAAAACCCTATGGATCTGGCTCTCGTCCTCCGGCAGCGTCTCGAACAGTTGGACCTCGAACAGCGAAATCTGGCGGCTGCCGCGCAAGTCACGGAATCCTACATCTCCCAGTTGCTCTCCGGGAGAAAGGCTCCCCCCGCTCCCACCCGCACGGATATTTATGACAAGCTGGAGCCCTTGCTGAAGTTCCCCAAAGGCGAACTCGCGCGCATGGCAGAACTCCAGCGCCAGGAAGAAATCAAGAGAAAGTTGGTTGCCTCGCCGGCACCGCTGTTCAAGGAGGTTCGGGAATTGGTCCTGTGCAAATGCCAACCCGACAAGAAGAAGCAAGTGCGCGTGATCTTTGAGCAGCAACCCTTCGGCGAACTTGAACGCCTGGTGACGCAGAAGCTTCTGGAGGTGGTGAAGGCAGTCGCTAGAAAAGAACTGGCGAACGAAAAATGGTTGCGGCAGGTGGCTCGACTCAGCCAGCGAAGCTATGAACAAATGCGCGTCACCATCCTAGAGTTTCTGGATGAAGATGTCTTTAACCTGTCACCCGAGAACTGCGTGGCCTTTTTGCAGCCGCTCATTCAATCGTGGGATATCGACCTCACGACTTTTGGTATGGACATCATCCTGAACCACCGCGTGGCCCCGGGGCGCCCGAAGAAATTCGAGTACCGGGAAAGGGAGCCGGAGACCACTGACAAAGAAGAACCCGGGCTCACCGCTTTCCTTCAGAATACTTCCCTGCGCCGCAATGCGACCACGGAAGAGATCGAGTTTCTGAGGAAGCTGCGCTTTAAGGGGAAAAGGCCTACGGCCCTCTATTATTACCGCGAGCTTCAGAACCTGAGAGACCCCCTTCATTTCCAGGCTGCCTGACGGCCAGCACCGGGGGCGTGGGAACGGCGGGGCTGAAGAGGTTTTCGTAGCGCCGCCGTCCCGGCGGCACCGAGCCGGCAAGCTGCCGGCGCTACGGACTACCAAGGCTTCCACACTTCTGCTTTCCCTTCCCCATTTAATCGTGGATAATGTCGCGGTCGGCGCTTGTCTTATCCCGTTCAGCGCCCAATTTAGAAGATGAGGTCTTTATGGGTAACGATATTCAACCGCAAACATTCATTCAAAAGCGCATTGCTTCCATTGACGCCCTGCGCGGGTTCGACATGTTTTGGATCGCGGGGGGAGAAAGAATCATCCACGCGCTATACAAGGTGTGGCCCGGCGCCGCCACCCGGGCGCTCGATACGCAATTCGAGCACGTGCCGTGGGATGGCTTCCATTTCTACGATCTGATTTTTCCCCTCTTCGTCTTCGTGGTGGGTGTAGTACTGCCCTTTTCCCTCACCCGGCGCATAGAAGAAGGAGCGAATCGCCGGCAGCTTTACCGCCACATCGTGCAGCGTTTCCTGCTGCTCTTCCTGTTTGGCTTGATATACGGCGGGCTGCTCGACTTTAACATTCAGCATCTGCGCATCCCCGGCGTCCTGCAACGCATTGCCCTTTGCTACTTATTTGCCGCGCTGGTGGTCATGGTCACCGGCATTCGCGGCCAGGCGATTGTGGCGGGCAGCCTTTTGATCGTCTACTGGCTGATCATGAAGCTGGTCCCGGTTCCCCACATCGGTGCTGGCGTCATCACCCCGGAAGGCAATCTGGCGGGTTACCTGGATCGCCTCATCATTCCTTTGCGCTTCTGTTGTTACAGATTCGGCGACAATGAAGGCCTGCTCTCGACCCTGCCGGCAATCTCCACCTGCCTGCTGGGCGTGCTGGCCGGACATTGGCTGCGTTCCGGCAAATACACACCGAATCGCAAGGTGTTAGGGCTGGGAGCGGCAGGCGTCGCGAGCCTGTTCGTAGGCTGGGTGTGGAGCTTCAACTTCCCCATCATCAAAAACATCTGGTCGAGTTCCTTTGTGCTCTGGGCGGGCGGCTGGAGCCTGCTGCTGCTCGCGCTCTTCTATTGGGTCATCGACGTGCGGGGTTATCAGCGTTGGGCGTTCTTCTTCAAAGTGATTGGCATGAACGCCATCACCATTTATCTGGTGGACCGGTTCTTTGATTTTGGGATCATCACCAATGTTTTCTTGCACGGCCTCCGACCAGTTTTTGGCCATCTCGACCCTCTGATCTGGAGTTGTAGCGTGGTCTTCACCATGTGGCTGTTCCTGTATTTTCTCTATCGGCAGAAAATCTTCCTGCGGGTGTAAGGAGGAATCAATGAATCGCCGGAACTTTATAAAAACTGTCGCCGGAGCGGCGCCTTATGTAATCACCACGGCCGCTCTCGGGAACGCCCATACGGCAGCCGCAAGCGACCGCATCACCGTGGGCTTCATTGGAACGGGCATTCGCGGGGGCAATGGACTGATCAAGAACTTCCTGGGGCAGGACGATTGCCAATGCGTGGCGGTTTGCGACACTTTCCGCGACCGCCGCGAACAGCACGCCAAACAGATCAACGACTTCTATGCGGGGAAATCCGGCGCGGCGACCTACAAGGGTGTGACCATGATTGCCGATTTCCGCGACCTGCTGCGCCGCGCGGACATCGATGCCGTGGTCATTGCCACACCGGATCACTGGCACGTGCCCATCCTGGTCGCCGCGGCGCGCGCGGGCAAAGATGTCTACGTGGAGAAGCCGCTGAGCCCTTCGATCCAGCAGGATTTCCTGGCCCGATCGGTTATCCAGCAGACTAAACGAGTGTTCCAGTACGGCACGCAGCAAAGGGATGGGGCGCACGTGCGCTTCGGTTGCGAGTTGGTTCGAAGCGGACGCATCGGCAACATCCGGGAGGTGGAGGTCATATCGCCCACGGGAGCGCCGGGAGGTTCGACCGCCCCGATGCCGGTGCCCGAGGGATTCGACTACGAGATGTGGCAGGGACCCGCCCCGGAACGGCCTTACAACGACGACCGTTGCCTGCGCCCGGGCCACTACCATATTTATGATTACAGTATCGGCTTCCTGGGCGGGTGGGGCGCCCATCCCCTCGACGTGCTGGACTGGGGACTCCCCACACCCATGGTCCCCGTGGAATATGAAGGAACCGGACTGATCCCGGCGGAAGGTTTGTACAACACGGTCATGAATTGGGAGGTCCGCGGCAAGTATCAGAACGGCATGACCCTGACCTTCAAGACCGGCCCGGACTCGACGAAGTTCGTGGGGGCCGACGGGTGGATCATGATCAGCCGCAAGGAACTCAATTCCGAACCAGCATCCCTGATAGCCGGCTTCGGACAACCGAGCAGATTTTCCACCATGGAAACCGGTCACGCCCGGAATTTCCTGGATGCCGTCAAGAAGCAAGCCGATCCCTCGAGTCCGATCGACTCCGCCGTGAGATCCGACTTGATCAGCCACCTTTCCAACATCGCCGTCCGAACGGGAAGGAGAATTCAGTGGGATCCGGTGAACGAAAAGATCGTTGGCGACAAACAGGCTTCCAAGATGATGCATCGGCCCGCACGCAAGCCGTGGAACATTTCCTGAGGCCAGGATTGTGGGAAGGGCGCTTCCCCCAGAAAACCCAGAACGGGGACCATCGCTTTCTGCCGGAAAAACCAGATAACGGGGTGTCCCCCCCATGAGCACATTACGAACATCGATACTCTGTAGCAAGGGATTGCGCAGAGCAAAGCTCTGCGTTTCGATTCGCAGAGCTTTGCTCTGCGCAATCCAACACTCCCCCACGAGTCGAAGTAAGAACCGCGGACCCCAAAGGCGGGGGTCCGCGTTACGGTTGCCGTGTTGCAGGTCAAATACGTCCGCGCCGTGCCTGTTGCTTGCCACCCCCGGTTTTTCCCGCCCTATTAAGCGCCGCCGTGACCCTTGGGTTATTCGGAGCCTGCGGCAGGTTTCGCCACAGGCTGAAGCTCCTCGAGCGTGTAGTCCGGGGGTACCTGGAAGAGCTCGGCGGGTGGTTCATCACGCACGAGATTCGTGATGCGGTGCACGGTCTCACCATATCGCGGATCGTTGGTGGTGTACATCATCGTCAGGTGTAGCTCGGGAGAATACCAGTTCTCCGTGGTGACCTGGATCGGCTGATCGTTGCCCTGGGCGCCTGCCGGGATGGTTGTGGTGGTGCGCGTGCCCCTCGCCTCGACACCCTCCATCACTTGCGTGCCGAGGTCTTCATGCGTGGGTCGCGGCCGGTCCGGCGGCGCGGGCCGGGGATTCGCTGATGCGCCAGTCGTCGGGGGAGGTGGCGGAGGTGTTGGGCGCCGCAGCTCTGTCAGGTGAGCCGTATGATCGCGGGGATTGAGCGTGTACCTGGCGCCGGCTACGGGGTCAAAGATGCTCACCATCACGGGTGCGCTATCCTGCACTTCCGATCCCATTTGAGACCCAAAAGTCTCATCACGTGTGCGCCCTTCACTGTCCCGGTATACCTTGACCAGATGCTTTTGTGTGATATGAGTGCCATCCGCCAGGGTTTGGGTTGTTTCGGTGACTTCATCTGCGGAGTAAGGAAGCCCTTGCACACCTCTGACGCGCGGACCGGCCACAACACCCGTAGTGATTCCAGGTGATGCGGGCTGCGGTGGCTGCGGCGACTGCTGGGCGACCGAAGAGCGGCTGGTCACCAACCATGCCACCACGCATAGGACCGACAGGAAACGATGAAATTGGCAGTTCACGGTTTCACCTCCGGCTTTTGCCATTTTGGACGGTCGCGTTTGATCTCGGGTTGCCCCCCCCAGCGAATTTATTACGGAGAAAACCCGGGGACAGGAACAATACTTTTCACTTAACGTCCGTTTCCATATGGACTTGCGCGAAGCGCCTTGGACTGCGGTAGCAGCGGCTACCGCCTTTCTTCCTCCGCCCCTTGCGCCTGGGCCGTATGAACCGAAGGCGGTAGCTGCTGCTACCGCAGTCCAAGGCGGGCTTCGCCCGCAATTAGATTCCCTAACCTGTGACGACAACTAAGTGAACAGTATTGCGGTTAGGGAGGCTCCCCAAACTTCACTCCATCAGGCCAACCACCAAACCTGATAGGGTCGGAGTTTTGCGTTGCCGCTCAATCTTGCTTCAGACAGGCGATCCATGCCAGGACGCGCAAGCTGGACCGGCATTTCCTGTCCCGTGGTATTAACAACGAACAGGCTATTATCCGTATGCGGGACGGCGACCACCCCTGGCGGCACAGGCCCCGCGAGGAAGCTCGCGCGATCCGGAACGAGCTTTTTGATCAGGCGCAACAAGCTGTCGTCCTCCGGCCAGAAGCCTAACTTCACCACCTCGCCGCGGCCGAGTTTTCGCTGCGTCGCAGCGGGGCGCCCATCGAGAATAGCTTGGCCGCTCTTGAAGGTGGCGATCGTCTCTGCCGACGAGTCCACTTCCATGAACTCGCAATAGCCCTCAAGGCCGACCGCCGACAGGCCGCTCAGTCCCCCGCCCTTCCATTCCACCTCAGGATCCAATCTTGCCGCCATGGACGGCGAACCGAACGAATTTCCCCTTGCCGGCGAACTCGTCGAACCCATCCACCGGATGGTGCGCACCAGGCCTCCGGTCAGCTCCCGCAGGTTCGCGGCAAACCCGTCACCGCGGAATATTCCATCCTTGTCCATGTAGGAAGTGAACGGTGTAATAATCACCACGCCCCCGCTCTGTGCGAATTCGTGGAGAGCGGCAACCACCTGCGGGTCGTCCAAGGCGGTCGCAGCCGGTATCAACACCAGCGAGTACTTCTTCAGATTCGACGGCACGGCGGCGGTGGCCAGATTCATGCTGTCCACGCCAATTCCCAGCCGGTGCAGCGCGTCGAAGCATTGCGGCAGCACCGTGAGACTTGATTTAATGTGCGGGTAGATTTCCAAGGCCGCCCGCTGGTCAAAGTCGGTGAGAACCACGGCCGTGGCCTTCACCGGGTTGTCGATGAGATGCTTCCCCCATTGCGCATACACCTTCCCCAACTCGACCGCCCAATCGAAATCCGGCTCGGGATGGCCCGACCAATCGAGCAGCCCGCCCCAATGCGGCCAGTGCCCTCCACGCCAGCGGTTACCGGTCCAGTAAAGCAGCCCGCAAGTTCCGAAGGCCGCGGCTTCCAGTGCCCACATGAGAAACTGCTCGCGGGTGGGAGAGGGATTGGAGATGTGCGTGTCACCCGTCACTCCAAAGCGGTTTTCCGTAGTGATGAAATGTGTCCGGCCATAGGCCGAGCGGTGCATATCTTGATGCCAAGTGTAATTCATCCAGAACTCTGGATTGTCGTTCTTGGGTTGATATTCGTTCAAACCCGCAATGTCCATGCTGTTGGCGGCCAGGGGATCGTCCGCTACGGCGTCCCATCGGGTGTTCCAATCCGTCAGAATCCACTGCTGCACCCCGGCTTCCCGCAACGCCGCGGCTTGCATCACAAAGAAATCCAGGAGAACGTCGCGCCGGAAGTGGCGGTGCACCAGGGTGAGCGCGGCGATCTCCGCGCCGCTTTCTTCCACCCCTTCGCCGGGTTGAGGAACCTCGTCGAGCGAGTCAACTCTCATGCCCCAACTGACTAAATCGAGCCGGCGGTTGAACTCTTCCGGGGTGTGATAGGTTTTCCTCAGCCAGTCCTTCCAGGCTCGTTCGCAAGCGGGGTTGTAACAGATTCGCTCGACGCTGCCCTCCTGCTCGTTACCCAACTGCCAACCAATGACCGTGGGATGGTCTTTGAACTCCTTGCCGATGGCGAGAATGTATTGGCGCAGGGCGCTGCGATATAGAGGATGGTTCAGGCAGGGCGCGTGTCGCGCCATCGGATGCGCCTTCACTCCGGGGTGAAGTTGGATGAGTATCTCCGGGTTGCCCGCCGCCAGCCATTGCGGAGGAACGTAGGAGCCGGTTCCCAGGATGGCGCGCATTTTCCGCTTTTCCAGGTCGTCGAGGAAATGCTGTGGCCAGCCAAAATCATAACGTCCGGAAGCCGTCTCCAGATTTCCCCAAGACGACTCGGAAACGCGCACACAATTCATGTGGGCCCGCTGGAAGTGATCCAACATGGCGTTCCACTCGTCGCGGGTTTGCAGTTCCGGGTAAATACTCGCGCCAAAATGGAATTCGGTAATCTCCTGCCGAGACTTCGGCACAGCCTTCGTGGTGGTGGCGGGCAGTTCACCACGGAATTCCGTAGCGGCAGCCGCGGGAATCGAGAGGAGCGCTTCTCCCACGACAATCTTCCCCGTATTGGACAGGAATTCCCTTCGCGATGGATCGAGGTTTTTAGGCATGGGATGGATTCACTCCGTCACGCGGTTCCAGTCCTCCGCGAGCAGGCCGTAGACCTCGAGATCCAGGAAGCGGTCGTCGAACATTTGGGCCTGGCGCAGCAGGCCTTCTTTCGAGAATCCCAGCCGTTTGGGGATGGCACAACTCTTGGGATTACTGGTAGCGCAGCGAATCTCAATGCGATGAAGCTTGAGTTCGGAGAACAGGTAATCAACCAGGGCGCGGCACGCACCGGTCATCAAGCCTCTTCCCTGGTAGCTTTCACCCAGCCAATAGCCAATCATGGTGGAGCGGTTTTCCCAATCGATGTTACCCGCGCCTATGACTCCCGCCAGGCGGCCTTCCCACCAGATGCCCAGGGTGAATCCGCCGTTCGCGGCCAATTGTTCCAGGGACGACTTGATAACCTTTTTGCAGTCGTCGAGAGATTTCGGCACGTCCCAATCCGGCAGCCAGCGGCGCAGGTAGGAGCGGTTGAGCTCGATCAGCGCGTACAGTTCGTCGGCGTGATGGTGCTCAAGCAGCCGTAATTCCGCGCCTTCGGCGAAGGAGTAGGTCAACATTATCGGCGTCCACTATACTGCCAAGGGCTGCCGTCTCAGGCCACGGCTTCGGCTTCAATTTCCACCAGCATGTCGGGATCGATCAGGCGAGCTACGCCGATCAGGCTGGTGGCGGGGTGAACTTCGCCGAAGAATTCCACGTGGGCTTTGGCGACTTCCTCCCAGCGCTCGATTTGGGTCACGTAGATGCGGGTGCGGACCACGTGTTCCAAACTCAATCCCAAACGCTTCAGGGCGTTTTCGATGTTACGGATGGTCTGCACGGTCTGCGCGTACATATCACCCGGGGCCAGCACTTTGCCGGAGGGATCGGTGCCCGTGGTGCCGGAAACGTGCACGACGTCGCCCACTTGCACGGCGCGCGCGTATCCCACTTTGGGTTCCCAGGGGGTGCCGGAGAAAGTCTTGTTCCGCTTGATTTTCATCTGTAGGCCTCCGAATTCAACTTGGCAGCGATCAGCGGATCACTGCGGGGTGCGTGCGCTTGCTAAGACTTTTCAAAGTAGCGTCGATGGGCTCGCGCGGCGAGGGCCAGGCGTTGCCGGCGCCTTGCCAGCGCCTCGCGATAACGCCGTTTTTCTTCCTTACTCTGAGGAATCAGGGGAGGGACCTCTTGCGGTTTTCCTGCGGAATCGAGGGCCACATAGGTAACAAAGGCCGAATTGGTCTGTTGCCTCTCGCCCGTCAAGTAATCCTCCCGGTACACTCTTACTTCCGTTTCCATGGACGTTCGAAAGGCGCGGGTGATGTGGGCGCGAAGAACCACCAGTTCACCCACGCGGATGGGATAACGGAAATCGAGATTGTCCACCGCCACCGTCACCACCTGGGCACGCGCGTGGCGATGGGCGGATATCGCTCCGGCAATATCGATCAGGTGCATCACCCTGCCGCCCAGCAGGTTTCCCAGGGGGTTGGCGTCGTTGGGAAGCACCACTTCCACCATCTCGGCAGCAGTCTCAGCAACGGTTTTCCCTGGAAGTTTTTTTGCCATGTTATGCAATCTTCAAAACGTTTAGTCGCGGCGTGACCCACGGCCGCGTGATGGAGCACTCAGAGGAAGAGCGAGCAGATTCGGGTTCTGATTCGTTCGCGGATAGGCCCGCTCTCGTTCGAAGTCTCGGAACCAGAGCAAGACCGGAACCGTTCCGCACTCGTCACCCACGACACCGTACAGTTCGTCCGAAAAGTTTTGCCTTGCCTGGTTCGTACGCCTATACTATGCGAGCCGGTGGGGCGTTGCAACCGGAATCAATAACAGAATCAGAGGATCAGTATATGTCTCCGGAAGCCGACAAGACCCGGCGCAAATTCCTGGAAGGGGTATTGCGCCATCAGCCTGATGATGCTTTTGCGCGCTACGGATTGGCGCTGGAGTTGACAAACAGCGAACCCGCTGCCGCCTGGACTCACTTCGAGTACCTACTCTCGCACCATCCCGAGTACTCGGCCACCTACTCTCAGGCAGGCGCCTTCCTGCGGAAGCAGGGGCGGATAGAAGAGGCACGCAAAGTGTTGACCACCGGGGTGGAAGTCACCGGCCGCCAAGGCAAACAGCACGCCCAGTCAGAACTCCGGACTGCCTTGGATGATCTGAATTGAATCATTGATTCATCGGGTCATCGGGCCATTGAAGGGATTGTTTCATCGGATCATTTGGCCATCTGGCCATTGGAACATCAGGCCCTTGAGTGATTGGCTCTTAAATGACCCAATGACCCGATGAATCAATGACCCAATGACTCAATGACCCAATTTCTTCAATGACCCAATGACCCGATGACTCAATCCACCCATCCCGGTCCGAGCACGCTGAGTGAGTACAGCCAGGAGAAGCAGTCTGTCGCCCTGACTTCCATCCTGGCGGCGGTAGTGCTGACCACGCTGAAATTGACGGTGGGGATTTGGACCGGCAGCCTGGGAATTCTTTCCGAGGCCATGCACTCCGGCCTGGACCTGGTAGCGGCGACGATCACTTACATTTCGGTGCGGGTTTCGGATATACCCGCGGACACCCAGCACCCCTTTGGGCACGGCAAAGTCGAGCACCTTTCCGCTTTCATTGAGACCGGCCTGCTCATCGCCACCTGCGCGTGGATTGGGTGGGAGGCGGTGCGGCGGCTCTTTTTCCGCGAGGTGCACGTGGAACCTTCCCTCTGGGCCTTCGGAGTGATGTTCATTTCCATCACCATCGATACCTTCCGCTCGCGTGCGCTTTTCCGCGTGGCGCGTAAATACAATAGCCAGGCTCTGGAGGCCGACGCTCTGCACTTCTCCACGGACGTCTATAGTTCGACCGTGGTGATTCTGGGATTGATCCTGGTGTACGTTTCCGAGCAGCGCCACTTGCACTGGCTGCAAGACGCCGATCCCGCCGCAGCGCTGGTGGTGGCGGGGATCATTGTTTACATCACGCTGCGCCTGGGGAAAAGGACCGTCGACGCCTTGGTCGATGCCGCGCCGACGGGAACCAGCGCGTTGATCGCGGAAACCGTGTCGCGGGTCTCCGGCGTGCTCAGTCTCGACCGGATTCGGACGCGCGAGAGCGGCAGCCGGTTGTTCGTGGATTTGCGGCTCACGCTCGCCAGCAACATCTCCCTCGAGCACGCCAAATCGGTCGCCGACGTGGTGGAAGGGGAAGTTCACCGCTTGTTTCCCACGGCCGACGTGGTCATCCATACCACGCCCAAGGAACCTTCCTCCGGCGACGTGGTGGCGAAAATCCGCGCCGTAGCGCACCGGCGGAACTTCCTGGTGCACGAGGTGTCGGCCTATGAGGTGAACGGGCGGATCAACGTCCACCTGGATCTGGAAGTTGACCCCCAGTTGCGCTTGGCGGAAGCTCACGACCGGTCAACCCAGCTTGAGAGCGAGATTAAGGCGAACATCCCGGAAGTGAGCGAAGTCAACGTGCATCTCGAGCCTCTGCCCGTGGCGGTGGAAACGGGAAACGAGGCTCGCCTGAACCACTTGGCGGTGGAGCACAAGCTGGAGGAACTGGCGCGCGACACACTAGGTGTGCTGGATTGCCACTCCGTCGAAGTCCACCAGGTCGGCGGCAACGTTGTGGTTCGGCTTCAATGCACGTTCGCGCCCGATCTCCCCATCGGCAAAGTACATGACATTACGGAAACCCTGGAATTCAAGTGCCGCCAGGCTTTCCCGCAAATCTCCAAAATCACGATTCACGCCGAGCCCCTGGGCAAGGCTTGAGGGGAAGCAGTAGGCAGTCGGCAGCAAGCAGTAGGCAGGAGGCGGTTGCCAGTAGGCGGGAGTTGCTTGCCGGCCAGCCATCCCTCCGCCGGTGCGCCGGGGATGGCGCACAAAGACACTTGACCCCGCGTTGCCACGGGGTCGAGGAAAGAGGCCGCCAGAAGGAATTACCGGGTAGCGGAGATGGCTACTTGGGCTTTGGCGTTGGCGCCGGCACTGCCGAATGGGTCGCGGGTTTGGCAGGCGCCCCGGCATCGGCCACCGGATTCGCAGCGTCATACCGCTTGATGATCTCTTCTGTAATCTCGATATCCTTGGAGGCGTAGTAAATGGGAATCTGCGCGTCATCCAGGATCAACGTGAAGCCATTCTGCGAAGCATAATCATTGATGACCCGGACCATTTTCTGGCCGATTTTGTTAATGGCCTCGTCGCGGTCATGGTTGAAATCGCTCTGGGCATCATCGGCGGAACGCTTCAACAGCTTTTGCTTCTCTTCCGAGTCACGGTTCAGACGCCCCTGCTCTTCATCACTCAGCGTGGCGACCTGCTTCGTCAATTGGTCTTGGATAGCTTGGATTTCCTGCTGGAGACGTTGCAGTTCCTGCTGGCGGGGTACGTACTTCTTCTGTAAATCGGCAAGAACCTTCTTGCCTTCAGCGGTATTGCCGATCGCCAACTGGATATTTATCACCCCAATTTTACCTGGGGCAGATGTGGCACTCTGGGCGCGTAGATAGAGGGGACCTGTCAGTACCATCAGCAGTGCGGTAGGTGCAATCCATCGGTTCTTCATTCCAACTCCTTCAAAATTCAAAAGTTCCGAATCGAGCTCGTTTCCTAAACTACTAAACCCGTGCGGGGAATGTGCCGAGCCGTCGCTCCTCGTCACCCGGATGAGGAGGAAGGAAAACAGACATGCCCGGCGCGACAGAACATCCTATTTGGGCTTCGTTGCCGACGAAGAAGAGGCCGGGTGCGCCGCCGGTTTGGGGGATGCTCCTGCATCCGAAACCGGGTTCGCAGCGTCGTAACGCTTGACGATCTCTCCCGTAAGCTCGATATCCTTGGCAGCGAAGTAAATAGGAACCTGTGCGTCATCCAAGACCAACATGAAGCCATTCTGCTGGGCATAATCGCCGATGATGCGAACCATCTTTTGGCCGATCCGGCGGACGGCCTCATCCCGATCGGTGTTGAAATCACTCTGCGCATCGTCGGTCGAACGCTTTAAGAGCTTCTGCTTGTCCTCCAGATCCCGTGACACTCGACGCTGTTCCTCATCGCTCAGCGCGGGCGTTTGCTTGCTCAATTGATCTTGGTCGGCTTGGATTTCCTTATTCAATCGCTCCAATTCCTGCTGGCGTGGTTGATATTTCTTTTGCAAGTCCGCAATCGCCTTCTTTCCTTCCGCCGTACCCGCAATCGCGGCATTAATGTTGATGACGCCGATCTTGCCCTGGGCGTGCGCAGCAAGGGGAACTGCCATGATGGCCAGGAATAAGACAAAAGTGGTCAATCGATTCTTCATTCGAGCTCCTTCAAAAAGTTAACGTTGCAAATCAACCGCTCATTCTAACTCATTTTCCTCGCGCCTAAAACGTGCGCTGCACCGTGAATCCGACGCGGCCGGAGCGCTCCTTCAGGCGGAAAGGAATAAAATTCCGCAGTGCGTCGAGATAGGTCGCCTCATTTGGAAATAGCGACTGGGGCGGCAGATCCTGCGGTGGCGTAATCACTTCGTCCACTCGTAGAATATTGTACCCATAAAAGATATGGAGCGGAGCATTGACGATGGGAAGGAGAATCTGCAAATCCAGTCCGGATGACGTGCGTGGCTGGAAATTGGTCGTGGCAACGGGCTTCAACTCCGAGGGAATGGGGAAATAGGGGTATTGGCTCTCAATCGAGCTCAAGGCTCCCGTGGCCAGCTTGAGCTGGTTTGGGTACATAATAAAATTCTCTCCCACGTCAACAAAATAAGCCATGTTGACCGTCGATCCCACGATGGGAAAACGGTATTCGAAGTTGAAAACCGCCTCGGTATCGCCGCCGGGGAAAATCGGAGAATTAATAGGGAAGCTGGTGGAAGAACCGCAGGAATTTGAACTTGCTCCGGTCTGCGTGGTCCCGGTAATCGGCTGGCCATTGTTATTGCGGTTGCACACGGAAACCACCGTGGGATAAAACGCCATCGGGCTGACGGTGCGGATATCAAAGCCGCGCACATCTTCCTCACCACCAATGTAGAAGCGGGAGAAGGGTGGAACCACTCGGCCGCCGTAGCCGATGACGCTGGAAACAAGGAACCGCATCCCGATCGCGGTGGGGTGGTCCGAGCGAACATTTTGGACAGGGCGGAAATACTTGGCTTCGATCACTGGCCGGATGGTGTTGATGTTCCCGCCGATCGCGCTCCCCGAAAAGCCAATCCCCGCATAAAGATATTTGCCCCGCGTGGGGGTCCAGGTGCTGTTGATGGTGCTGTAAAGGTACGTCGGCATGATCTGGCTGGATATAATCCCGGTCAGGGCGTTGGGGCCCGTCAAGCCACTGAAATTGATCGCCTGAAAATAAGCCTCGGACGCCGTACTGAATGCCTGCAAACTGCTGCGCGATAAGCTGTAGGTCAGGCCGATGCGCGCAAAGCTGCGCCGCAGGGGGTAGGAGGCAAACATCGTGACCCCATCGGAATTCTGGGTGAAGTTCTGCCCGTAATATTGGCTGTACTGCGACTGCGCCAAAAGATTGGGATTGATGCCGCTATAAATCGCCAGTTGGCGAATCTGGTTGTAGTTATAGTCGCTCTTGAACACCGTAAAGCCGGCGGTGATGGGTTTATCAAAGACATAGGGTTTCGTGAAACCGAACGAGTACATTTTTTGGAAAGTTCCCCATTGAAACGCCAAACTCAGGGTCGCGCCCAGGCCCAGAAAGTTATTCGTGGCGTAATTGAGCCCAACAAAGTTGCCTGACAGTCCACTGACGCCACCGGAGAGCCCGATGGAGTTCTTGCCCTTCTCCTTCACCTTCACCAGGATGTCAACGGTCTTATCTTTGGCGTTCTGTTTGATGTCGTAATCCTCTTTCTTGATCTCATCAAAAAAGCCCAATTGGTTCATTTTCAAAACGCTATAATCCCAATACTGGGAGCTGAAAACGCTGCCTTCCTCCAGTAACAATTCCCGTCGGATGACCTTGTCGCGCGTCTTGGTATTTCCCGAAAACTCGATGCGGTGGACCGTGAACATATTGTCTTCCTCGAAATCCAGCGCCAGGTTGATGAGTTTCTTCCGGTTATCCGGCTCGATATCCGGCGACGCCGTAAAATTGATGTACCCGAACTGACCGTACAGCTTGGTGTAATTCTCAATCGCCTTGCGAACCTTGGAGAGAGCGAAGAGATCCCCAGGCTTCATCCCCAAGACCGTGGCCAGTTTATCTTCCTTGAAAAGCGTAGCGCCGCGGATGTGGAAGGTGCCCAATCGGTATTGCACGCCCTCTTCGACAGCGATCTTGATATCCACCCGCTTGCCGTGCCCCCAGCTCCAAAAAAAGAAGGGCCAGCGCCGTCCCGTGTCCACCATCTTGGTTTCGGGTTCTTTCGGCAAGGCATAGAAATAGCCGTGGTCGCGGTAAAGGTCGCGGACGTTTTCCAGGTCCGCCTCGATGCGGTCCTTATCGTAAGTTTTGTGAAACCAGTAGAACCAGGGCGGCGCACCCACGGGGCGGGAATACTTCATCGAGCGCACCAGTTGATTGTCCGTGAAAACCGTATTGCCTGAAAACTTGATATCCCCGAGCTTCACCTTGGGACCTTCCACCACAATAAAGGTCAGCGCCACGGAATTCGGGGGGATATTGCGCGTGCGGTGACGAACCGTGGCGAACATCTTGCCATGTGCAGCCAACAGTTCTTGCAGCACCACCTCCGCGTGTTTGATGACCACCGGGTCATACTGGGATTGGATGGAGAGCCCGACCTTCTCCTTTTTGAAGACATCCAGGACGTCGGACTGCTGCACGCTGCTCAATCCTTTATAGTCGATGCTGCGGACCAGCTTCTTTTCTCGCACATAGAAGATGATGGTTTTGTTGCCATTCGGCGCGTCGGCTACTTCCAGGCGAACATCGTCCAGGAAGCCGGTATTCCACAATGCCATGAAGTCACGTTCCAGGGCGCCTTCATCATAAACATCCCCAGCGTGCGAAAAGATGCGCGCGCGCAACGTGCTGGCAGGAATGCGGCGATTGCCGCGAATAATAATCGATTCAATGGTGGGCTTGTGCTCTTCCTGGGGAGGCGCCGGCGGCGCCGTGGGGTTTTCCAGTTTCTGGGGCTGCTGGGGCTGTTCCCCTGGTTTTGGCGCGGTCGGCTTGGCCTCTTCGGGGGTCTCCAACTGAAGCTGTCCCGGAGCCGGCTCCGGCGCTTTCTTTTCCGCAGGCTTTTGAGGAGTCGAGGAAGGCTTTTCCGTGGCCGGCGGGGGGTTTTGCGTTTTTTGATCCGGCGGGGGGTTCTGCGCCGTGGTCAGTAGAGGCAACCACAGAATCAGTGCCAGGGCGGGAGCTCCCAGCCAGTACAGCTTCCCTCGAAGTCCAGGCACACACCATCTCATCTTTTTCAAGAGAAAGCGATCCCCCCCTCGCACACGCGAAAACTAAGACAATCCGATGCCGGGATCCTGCCAGTGGTTGGCCGGAGATATTTTTGCACCAGAAAGCCTCTCGCCCCCCTCCCGGAAATTCCAGACTCCCCGGAGCTGGGCATGAGGATTGTCCGCTTAGCGGCCGGGATAACCTTGGCGACTCGCCCTAGTGGGAGAGCGGTGTGGCACCGACCAATTTGTCGTTTACTGAACGATAGTAGAGCGCCTCGTTCTCGACGATAACTTCCAAGACCGCCGGAGGATGAATCTCACCTTGGATTAATGCCTCCGAGAGCGGATCTTCAACGTACTTCTGCAAAGCGCGACGCAGCGGCCGAGCGCCGTAGGAACGGTCCACACAGGTCTTGTCCAAAATCCAACGGGCGGCCTCCGGCGACAGCGTCAACGAAATATTTTTCTGGGTAAGATTCTGATTCATCTGCCCCACCAGCAGGTCGAGAATCTGGATGAGGTCATTATCCGTCAGGGCATTGAACACGATGATCTCGTCCAGACGGTTCAGGAACTCGGGGTTGAAAAGCCGCTTCACCTCGCTCATCACCAGTTCTTCGGCCTTTTTCTCCGTGGCGCCTTCCGCCCCCGACTGGAACCCCATGTGCGACTTGCGTTCCAGATAGCGCGCCCCGATGTTCGACGTCATGATGATGATGGCGTTCTTGAAGTCCACCGTGTTGCCGAGGCCATCCGTCAACTGGCCATCCTCGAAGACCTGCAAGAGAATGTTGAACACATCCGGGTGGGCCTTCTCAATCTCGTCCAGCAGAATCGTGGAATAGGGAGCACGCCGCACGCGCTCGGTGAGCTGGCCGCCCTCTTCGTAACCCACATACCCCGGCGGGGAGCCGATTAACTTTGAGACCGAGTGCTTCTCCATGAATTCCGACATGTCAAAGCGCACCAGGGCGCGATCCGAACCGAACAAAAAGGCGGCGAGGGAGCGGGCCATTTCCGTCTTGCCCACGCCGGTTGGACCCAGGAACAAGAACGAGCCCACCGGGCGGCCGGGCAACTTCAATCCCGCCCGCGAGCGGCGGATGGCGCGCGCCAGGGCGGAAATGGCGCGATCCTGGCTGATGATGCGCTTATGCAGTTCCTCCTCGATGCGGACCAGCTTGGCGCTTTCCTCCTCTTTGATGCCGGTGACCGGAACGCCCGTCCAGCGGGCGACCACCTCTTCAATGTCTTCATGGGTCACCACACCCATGGCGGTATCATCAATATTGTACTTTTCGCGCAGTAAGCGGAGGTTCTCGCGTTCCTTACGTTCTTCGTCGGAGTAAAAGCGCGCCTTCTCGAATTCGTGGTTGGCAATGGCGTTCTCCATGCGATGCACCACAAACTTGATGCGCTTCTGCACATCGATCATTTCCTCGGGCAACGAACTCTGCCGCAGCTTCACGCGCGCGCCCGCCTCGTCGATCAGGTCTATGGCCTTGTCGGGCAGGAAGCGGTCGGGGATATAACGATTGGAGTGGTACACAGCCCCATTCAGTGCCTCGTCCGTGTAGGTCACCGCATGAAATTTCTCGTACCGGTCCTTGATGCCGAAGAGAATCTTGATGCCTTCGCCTTCCGTGGGCGGGGGAACCTTAACCGCCTGAAAGCGCCGCTCCAGCGACCGGTCTTTCTCAATGGACTTGCGATATTCCGCGGGAGTGGTGGCGCCGATGCACTGGATTTCGCCGCGGGAGAGGGCGGGCTTCAAAATGTTGGCGGCGTCGAGCGACCCTTCCGCCGAACCCGCGCCCACCAGCGTGTGCAGTTCGTCGATAAAGATAATGGCGTTCTGCGCCTCCATCAATTCCTTCATGATGGTTTTCAGACGCTCTTCAAACTGGCCGCGATACTTGGTGCCCGCCACAATCAGGGAGAGATCGAGCGCCAAAATCCGTTTGTCGGCGAGGAAGGACGGCACGTCGCCGTCGGCGATCCGCTGCGCCAAACCTTCCACAATGGCGGTTTTTCCCACGCCCGGTTCACCGATCAGCACGGGATTGTTCTTAGTGCGCCGGCAGAGGATCTGGACGACGCGCTCCAATTCCGCTTCCCGGCCAATCAGCGGGTCCAATTGGTTTTCCATGGCGGCCTGCGTCAGGTCGCGGCTGAACTCGCCCAGCAGCGAAGTTTCCTTGGGCCGGGCGGCAGCCGCCTTATCGTTCTGAACGCGGCTCAGTTCTTCGCGCAGAGTGGAGAGCCGCAAGCCCCGCTCGTGGAGGATTTCCGCCGCAAACGACTTGTCCTCGCGCAGCAGGCCCAGCAACAGGTGCTCCGTGCCGATGTGCTTGTGCGCCAGACGTTCCGCTTCCTCCGCAGCATAGGCCAGCACGCGTTTGCATTCCTGGCTGAGCGGCAGGTCCACAGAGGTCGAGACCTTCTCGCGGATGGGCGTCCGGCCCTCGATCTGTTTGCGAATGGATTCGATCGAGGCGTGCGACCGCAAAAAACGGTTCGTAAGTGCCTTGTCTTCGCGCAGGAGCCCCAACAGCAGATGCTCCGTCTCAATGAAGGGGCTGCCGAATTGACTGGCTTCGTAGCGCGCGAAAAAGATGACTCGCCGGGCTTTTTCCGTGTACCTCTCGAACATAGCTCCTCAGTTCTTCGTGGAGCCCCACCTTCCCTACTCCCGTCGTGCCCGAGGAAGTGCGGGGGTCATGGAACTATTGGAACTACCCATTCCGTCAGCTTTCCCTTCGCCAAGCGCAAGGTCCGATTGGCGCGACGGGCTAGGTCCAGGTTGTGCGTCGCCAGCACCGAAGTCAAATGATGCGCCCGGTGCAGGTTTTCGAGCAGGTCGATCACGCGCTCCGCCGTACGATGGTCCAAACTTCCCGTGGGTTCATCTGCCAATAAGAGGGCAGGATGATTGGCGAGTGCGCGGGCCAAGGCCACCCGCTGTTGCTCCCCGCCTGATAGCTCACCCACACGGCGTGGTGATGCGTTCTCAAGGCCGACTTCCCCCAGTAATTCTCGGGCCCGCGCCCGGGCATCACTCATGCGACACCCGCGAATCAACTGCGGGATGACAACGTTCTCAAGGGCGCTAAATTCAGGCAGAAGGTAATGCATCTGCCAGACAAAGCCTATCTTCTCATTGCGATACAGAGCGCGTTCGTCTTCGCGATACTCACTCAGTCGCCTTCCCTCAAAGTATACCTCACCCTTCGTCGGAGTGTCCAGCGCAGCCAACAAATGCAATAGCGTCGTCTTGCCGGAACCCGACTCTCCTACCAGAGCCACAAACTCCCCCGACTGCACTTCCAAGCTCAGGTCGTCTAAAACCAGGACTTCCTCGCTTCCAGAAGGGAAGGACTTCGTTAGGTCGCGGGCGTACAAGATCGGCTCTAGTCCGCTGCTCTTGATCAGTTGGACGTCCCCAATATCCGTCATTCGTACCTCAGAATCTCCACCGGATTCAGCCGCGCTGCCGCGAGCGACGGATAAAGCGTTGCCAGAAAGCTAATGGTGATGGCCGCGGCCGCAATCCACACACCATCCAGCGGGTGGGCGTGGAAGGGCACCGACGACAGCGCGTACACGTCCGCCTGGAGTGGAATCAGCTTGTAGGTATTGCCCAGCCACGCGGCCCCATAGCCCAAGACCAGTCCCAGGAAAGTACCCAAGCCACCAATCGCCACCCCGTGGAGCGTGAACACGGCCCAGACCTGCCGCTGCCGCGCGCCCATGGACATCAGCACCGCGATGTCGCGGTTCTTTTCCATCACCATCATCACCAGCGCGATGAAAATGTTCAGCGCCGCCACCACCACAATGAGGCCGATCGTCAGGACGGTGACCAGCCGCTCCAGGCGCAGGGCGCTGAACAGCGAATGGTTCTGCTCAATCCAGGTAGTGGTGTCGAACCCGTTTCCCGCGGCGCGGCGAATCTCTTCTGCCACCTCCGGGGCACGGTAAATATCATCAATCTTGAACTCGATTACGGAGACCACGTCGGCAAGATCAAACAGACGCTGGGCGGCGGCGAGATTCGTGAACGCCCAAGTGGCGTCAAAATCGTAGAAGCCCGAATCAAAAACTCCCACCACGCGAAAGTGGCGGGTTTTGGGCTCGACCCCCGTAGGTGTCAGATAGCCCTGCGGGCTGGTGACCAGCACCGTGTCACCCACGTAGACTCCCAAGGCGGTCGCCAGCTCCTTGCCGATGATGATGGGGTCAGCGTCGGGAAAGGTCTCCGACATATCCTCGAGCGATCCCTCACGCAAATGCCGCAGGAGGGTGCCCACTTTCACTTCCTGTCCGGGTTCGACGCCCTTCAAAACCACTCCCTGCGCGCGCGAGCCGTGGGAGACGAGGACTTCCTCGTAGATCGACGAAGCGGTGGCCACCACATGGGGCAAGTGCGTCAGGCGACGCGAAAGCTGATCGAAGTTTCGGATGCCATCGTTCTCCTTGCGGACCAGATTGATATTGGCCGTGGCGCCGAGCAAGCGGCTCTCCAGCTCCTCGCGAAAGCCGTTGTTGATGGCGAGGGAAATCACCAGCGCGCAAACGCCCGCCGTCACACCCAACACGGAGATCACGGTGATAATCGAAATCGCCGCCTGCCGCCGCTTGGCCTTGAGGTAACGAAGCGCTACAAAGAGTTCGAAATTCATACGCGTCAACATTATCATCAAGCGAGTCCGATGCGCCAAGCAGAATCAGAACTTTGTTGACAGTCCCCAGGGCAGCACCTAAGATGCATTCTTCGGGGTAGTTTCCAATTGCAAGACGCGACTTACCGTGTTGGGCTGCAACCGGGTCCGCGTGCGTACGGTGGTATGAGGCACGAAGTTCGCCGCGCAGCCGGCGCGCTAAACCATAACTCGAGCTCCGCGGCGATCGACTTAGGGGCGGAGCGGACAAGGGAGAATTGCGAACATGGCCATCAATTACGAGTTTCGGCAAGAGGAGCCGGACATCATTGTAGCAAGCCTTACGGGTCAGCTTAATTTGGGAAACCGGCTGATGGATTTCGAGCACGCCGTCAAGCAGCGCATCTATGACGGCTCCCGGAAGATGGTGTTGGACTTGAGCGGGCTGACCTACATCGACAGCGCCGGATTAGGCATGGTGGCCACATGCTCAGGGGTTATGGCGAAAGCAGGGGGTAGGTTGCTCGTGGTCAGCGCCGGCGGCAAAATCACCCAAATGTTTGAGATCACTCGTCTGAATCGCGTCATCGGCGTGTACCCGGACGTGCGCTCTGCCTGTGCAGCAATTTCCCCACCTTCGCCCGCGGCTTCGGGAGCATAGTCGGCCCGGCCTTGCGTTGCCAACAGCGTCACTCGCTGTGCTTCTCAGGGCGCAGCAGGGGGAAAAGGATTACGTCGCGGATGGAGCGCGAGTTGGTGAGCAGCATGGTAAGGCGGTCAATGCCAATGCCCTCACCGCCCGTGGGCGGCATGCCGTAGCTGAGCGCGCGAATGTAATCCTCGTCAATGGCGTGCGCGGTCAAATCGCCTTTTTCCCGCAGGTTCTGCTGGTATTGAAAGCGGTTGCGCTGCTCCTCCGGATCGTTAAGCTCGCTGAAGGCATTGGCGATTTCCATCCCGCCGATGTATAGCTCGAAGCGCTCAACGAAGTTAGGATTGTCGGGCTTCTGCTTGGAGAGCGGCGAAACCTCCAGCGGGTAATCCACAATAAAGGTAGGCTGAATAAGGTGCTCCTCCGCCACGAGCTCAAAAAATAGAGCCAGGAGTTCGCCCGATCGCTTGTCTTCGACGGCTTGCGCAGTGATCGGCGTCACGCCGCGGTGCAGCAACCACTGATTGAGGCTCGGAACACAGTCTGCCATGGCTTGGTGGTCATCCAATTGTGCCGACGTAATTGTGTCCACCTCGCTGGGCCAATAGCGCAGCACGGCCTCTTTCATCGTAAGGCGCTCAAACTTCGCAAACGAGATGCGCTGGCCACAATAGTCAAATTCCACGCTCCCCAGCACCGATTCCGCCACGCGGCGCAGCAGGCGCTCGGTGAGGGCCATCATATCGTGGTAATCCGCGTAGGCCTGGTAGAACTCCAGCATGGTGAACTCGGGGTTGTGTTGCGTGGAGATGCCCTCGTTGCGGAAGTTGCGGTTGATCTCATAAACGCGGTCGAGACCGCCCACGATGAGGCGCTTCAAGTAGAGCTCCGGGGCGATGCGCAAGAAGAGGTTGATATCGAGCGCGTTGTGATGGGTGATGAAAGGCCGGGCCATGGCTCCGCCCGCCAGGGGCTGCATCATGGGCGTCTCCACTTCCAGATAGCCTTCCGCCTCCAGGAAATCACGGATGGCGCGGACCAGTTTGCCCCGGCGCTCGAAGACCGTGCGAGATTCTTCATTCACCATCAGGTCAAGGTAGCGTTGGCGATAGCGGATTTCCACGTCGGTGAGGCCGTGCCATTTCTCCGGCAGCGGCAGCACTGCCTTGGCGAGAAATTGCAGGCGCTCCGCATGGATGGTCAGCTCGCCCGTCCGGGTGCGGAACAGGTACCCCTCAACCCCGATCAGGTCCCCGAGATCGAGGAGCTTATAAAGCTCGAAGTCGCGCTCGCCAACGGCGTCCAGGCGGACGTAGATTTGCAAGCGCTTTCCCCCTCCTGCCAGGTGCGCAAAACCCGCTTTGCCGTGCGGGCGAATGGTCATCACGCGGCCCGCAACCCGTACGAGAATCTTGCGCCCGGCAAGGTCTTCCGCCGAAAGCGCGGCGTAATCCGCCACGATTTGCGGAATCGTTTGCGTGACGTCGTACTTGCGCGGGTAAGCCTCATAGCCCAGGTCCACGATCGCCTGGAGCTTTTTCTTGCGCTGCTGGATCAAGTCGGGAAATTCATTCTCGGGCACGGGGATTACCTACAATCTGCGGAGAGTTTTGACGCACGGATTAAACGGGCATTATAGGTGGCAGTCGAAAACAGTGTCAAGGATAGGGACGCGATGGAAGTGGATCAGTTTGCTGTAGCGGCGGTCTCCGACCGCCGCCACAACAAACCAAACTGACCTACTACCGACGCGATGGACCAGGTCAATCACCCAGCGAATGCGCAGGGGATGAGAGGCGGCAGCGGTGGGGCTAAAATTGAGGAAGATCATCCACCCCGACGTTGGCCGATGGAACCATCCATAACGAATGCAGCTTAGGTTGTGGAGGAATGGTTGGAGTTTAGTTGATTCAAATCACGTCCAGATTGCGGATTCGTCGTTTCGCGCTCCCACAATTTGCAAGATAAGCTCGCGTAGGGGGCACCCTCAGTGTTCACACAAAGCATTTCCATAAGATGAAACCCGTTTCAATTTCTGCCTTGAAGTAAGGGCGGCAGTTTCCTATAGTAGAAAGGATGCAATGGGTAATTGGCGGTCTGATTCTCGCGGTCGTGGCCATATCGCTGCGCCGGATCCTCCATTTGGGCGCCCCGGGAAAGGCTCAGGTAGGGGGGGTGGGATCCCTGCGCGGAGAACTGCAAGCCATCTACCAGCCGGTCGCGCAAGAGATTGAAGCGCGGGCGACCATCTTAGGCATCACCCTCAATGACGCGTTTGGCGAGCGGGAGGCGGACCGGCACGAGATGGCATGGCACGTGGTGCACCTCGCCGTGGGAGAATGGGAGCGCCTTACGGAGCTCGTCGTCGGCCTGCAAAGTGTGCTTTCCAAGTTCTTGCCCGCCACCAACGGAATCGTACCGGTTCGCCGCGTCGCTGTAGGCCACTTCAAGTCACGCGCCGTGATGGACAACGCTGGGCTCTACGAGTTTCTGGACCAGCTCCTGTTCAACTCCAAGAGCCGCTTTGCCCTCCAATTGCGGTTATTGTTCCGTGCCAGCGCCATTCTGAGCAAGGAGTTCAAACGCGCTTGCCGCGAGGGCGCCCTCACGCTCGACTCTTCGGAAGAGTTGTGGACCCGCTTGGATTACTATTTCCACGATTTCGACTTGATCGTCAAGGAAACCCTGCTGGCGTTCCGCACCCTTCTCGCTTGTCAGTCACCGGAGAGGGCGCTAGAGCTCGCCCTGGACCTCCAGGCCCTTCTCGAACGGGGCGTGCGCGTTTCAGTTTCTCCCTCCAATCAGTAAGTTTCCTGCTGCTCCCTTACCGACTTAACAGGCTGCGGAAAAACGCCTCGCTGCTGTTGTCCTGACCAAAAGCAAGCGTAGCGCGGACCTGTTCTGGTCCGCGGCTTTTCACGTCGGCCCGCGCTCGTCGGTTAACTATTGCCTCTGCACGGCGTCGCGCGTAGATTAATCGCATTCCCAGGTTGCAGCGGACGGTGCTCCGCACCGCTGGTTACCGGAGCATTAGGCGAATATTGGAGGCGATAGGGTGTTTAATCTCATACTGGATAGTCCGTGGGCGGGCCCGCTACTCTGGATGGCGCTCTACATCTCCGACTACTCTTTCACGATTGCGTGCGCTCGCTTGTACTGCGCCCAAGATAAGATCGTCTTTGAGGGCAGCTTTGAGATCACCCCGTTGTTTCAAGCCGATGTGAACGCGCTGCGGCGGGTAAGCCCACGCTTCTGCGTGGCTCTCGTTGCGACCGCTGCTTACCTGTTCCTTATGCGATGGATCGCAGGCCCGTCAACAGGACTCCAGGATCTATACCGCCTTGTGCTTGGGGCGATGATCTTGATGGAGGCGACAATCCACTCGCGTCATTTACGGAACTGGTTCCTGTACAAGAAAGCTATCCCACTCATCCAAGGTCGACTGGAGTATCCGCGCGGCATCATGCTCCAAATGTCGGCCTTCGAGGTGCTCATTTTTTCGGGGTTGTACTTGGCCCTTTTTCTCGTGACGGGGAGTATGTTTATCCTGGGCGGGGCGATCACGTGCTGCGCCCTCTCGATAAAACATTACCTGCTCGCCCGCCGACACAACGCGGGAATGCCGAAAGCCGCCTGACAACCGATTTAACCCGACCCCTCGGTGCAGGATGATCTGTGGGGCGACGCAGCCACGGTCCCTGCTTTCGTGACGGTGGGCTTTTCCCATGCCCGTTACGCAGCGGCAACCTCACGTGGTCAGGAGGGATATTGCGCCTTGGCCTTTGGCTGTGATTCCTTTCGCACCTTGCGGGGCTCGCTCGGGGTGGGGGACGATTCTCCCACGGCTTGCGCCGTCGGCTACGATCTTCCCCCCGTCAACTGACGGGCTACGATCATGGGCAAGCAGACTTGAAATAGTCCTTGACTATGGGAGGAGATTAGGCTACGCTTATGGCGAGTGCTGGCATCCTGGCGGCGCGGTGCACCTCTCGGATTCCCCCCCACGAGAGGACAAAATACCGAGAGGATGGCTGTTCACCGGCGAAGGAGTGCGTCCCGGCATGCCAGACAGGAAGAGGTTGTTGTGGTGTCTTTGTGTCTTGGTGGTGATGGCATGACCCCCGCAGGCGGGAAGGAAAAACCACCAAATCACAAAAGGTGGAGGATTCCAGCTCTCGGCAACTTTGGCGACTCACCAACCTGCTGCTGATGAAGATTAGACGCTATGAACGTCAGATGTTGGCCTTAGAGAAAACCGCGGCTTTCCAGGATGTACTAGAAACGAAGGGGGTTAGCGTTTAGCGCCAAAATGTCTAAACGATTTATCTCACTCAAATACAAAGAGTTATCTTGAAATTCGGGATACGGAGCGAAGAAAAGAGGCGCTGCTTTCCAGGATCTTACAGAAAAAAAATGGGTTAGCAATGAATAGAGAAAATCTCGCAAAAATATATCTAATTGAAACTAAAATAGTTAACCTATCCTCAACGGCCAAGGTTACGAGGAAAAAGGGGGTTAAAAAATGGAGCTAAAGTTCCCTAAGTTATTGAAAACAAATGTAGAAAAAATGGCAGCTTTTCGCCTTTCCAGGATGTCTATGAAAACAAACGAGTTAAACCATGCTTTCCAGGATGTTGATGAAAAGAAAGGAGAAAGGCGCTCGACGGGAATTATGAATTATCAAGCCTGCGGAGGCAGAATCGACGCATCGGTGCATCGATGCATGGGCTGACCAGGGGGTTGGTTTTGGACGGCCCCATGAGCCGATGGCCTGGTCGAAATAGCTGTGACGAGTAGCGAGTGACAGGTGAAGGCAAAAGGACGGTGACGAGCTACGAGTGACGAGTGACGAGAAAAAAGTCTGCGGGCGGAAAGGCGGCAGGGCCGACGGTCCAAACCCGTTCGTGACATCTCCCCACCTCCGCTATCGGCAAAGTTCGGTGAGAAGATGAACCAATTTGCTGACTTCGAAAATCGCAAATCACCAACCGCAAATCACCAATCATTGGAAAGAGGTCCAATCATGAAGCGATTGTGGACAAGAGTCGTGTGTGGATTGATGTGCGTCTACTTCCTGGCGGCGCTGGCTGCCCGGGGACAACAAACACCTGCGGGCAAGCCCTTCGATTTGATCGACTGGAACGGCGGGAAGTTTATATATGGCGCGGACTACTATCCCGAGGCTTGGCCCGAGAGCCAGTGGGAAAAAGACGCGATCATGATGCAGGAGGCGGGAATCAACTTCGTCCGCATGGGGGAATTCGCCTGGGCGAAGATGGAGCCCCAGGAAGGACACTTCGATTTCGCTTGGCTCGATCGCGCGCTCATGGTGCTGAACGCCCACGGCATCCGGGCGGTACTGGGAACCCCCACCGCCTCGCCTCCCGCCTGGCTGTATGCGAAGTACCCCAACGTCGCGGCGATGGACGAAAATGGGGTTCGCTGTCGCTACGGTTCACGCCGTAATTATTGCCTCCACAATTCCGATTTCCTCGCCGCCACCACCCGGATCGTTACGGCCATGGCGGAACATTTCAAGGATCACCCAGGAGTGATGGGTTGGCAAATCGACAACGAGGTGGGAGGTCCGAAGTGCTTCGATCCCGCCAGCCGAGCCGCATTCCAAGCGTGGTGCCAGCGCAAATACCACACCCTTGGTGCGCTGAACGCCGCCTGGGGCACCATCTTTTGGGGCCACACCTATCAAGCCTGGCAGGAAATCCCTTTGCCCTGGAACACACTTTACAACACCCATAACCCCAGCTTGGCCCTCGATTTCGAGCGTTTCCAGAGCGACTCGACGCACGCGTATGTCGACGTCCAGGTGGCGATTCTGCGCAAGATTGCTCCCCGCCAGGCCATCACTCACAACGAAATGGGTATGTATTCAGGGGTGGATTATTACGACTTGAACCGCTCGCTAGACTTCGTTGCCTGGGACAACTACCCGATGGGGCAAAAAGATTACTCGCAATATACGGAGCAAGGGTTGGCCCATGACCTGATGCGGGGATCGAAGGACAACCAGAACTACATGATCATGGAGCAGGAAGGCGGCCTGCCGGGATGGGCGACGTTTTGGGGACGGCAGGCGCCCGCCGCGCTCTATCGCGTTTGGGCTTATCAATCCGTTGCCCACGGCGCCGATGGCGTTTGCTATTTCCGCTGGCGGACTTCCCGCTACGGCACGGAACAGTATTGGGAAGGAATTCTCGACCAGGATAGCTACCGCAATTCCCGCTACTTCGTGGTGGCGCAAACCGGAAAGGAATTGGGGCAGCTCACGCCCTTGCTCCAGGGTTCAAAGGTCGTGTCGCCGGTCGCCATGCTGGTGTCGCCGGATTCCCGCTGGGCGCAGCAAATTCAGCCGGGAGTGAAAGACTTTGATTACGAGCGGCAACTGCACGACTATTACGACGCCTTTCGCCGCGCGGGGGTGAGCGTGGACGTCGCCTTCCCGCCCAGCGACCTCTCCGCTTATCGGATCATCGTGGCGCCCGCACTCTATGTGACCGATCAAGCCCTGGTCAACAAGCTCCACGCGTTCGTGAAGAACGGCGGGACGCTGATCCTCACGTTCCGCTCGGGCGTCAAAGATGAACACAACGTGGTGACGGAGTTAACCCTTCCCGGCCCGTTCGCGGATATCGCCGGCGTGGCCATCCACGAATTTGATCCCCAACTGAATGAGGAGCAGGAGTTGGTGGGACCCGGCGAATCGCGCTATCCCGCGCGCACTTGGTCCGACATTCTCGATCCCTCCACGGGGAGGGTTCTGGCAACTTATGGCAAGGGCTACTATGCCGGCAAACCGGCCGTCACGCAGAACAACGCAGGAAAAGGTTGGGTCTATTACGTCGGCACCGAATCCAAGTCACCTTTCTTTTACGACCGCCTGATTGCACTCGCCGCCAAGAAATGTCTGGTGGCGTTAAATGAAAAAATTCCACCGGGCGTTGAGGTGGCAGTTCGCCAAAAGTCGGGCAAGAAGATTATCTTCGTGTTGAATTACACCAGCATGGATCAAACCGTGCCGCTCGACCAGTCTTACCAGAACGCCTTGACCGGCAAGACGGAACCGATGGATGTGCAGATTCCCGCGTATGAGGTGAAGGTGCTGACGGGGCCGTAATGCCAGGTGTCAGGTGCCAGGTGTCAGAGGCGAAACTCGAAAATCGAAATTCGAAAGTCGAAATTCGGGTGCCTTGGCCGCCAGTTCGAGTTTCACCTCGACACCTGACACCGCTAATGTCTCGCCTCTGACACCTGACACCTGGCACCTGACACCTTCTTTACCTTCCCAGGTAGGCGCGCACGAGGTAGGAGATTCCCATCAGCAGGAGCAGGAGGTTTGCCGCCAGGAAAAGGTGCTGCTTAAACCGCTTGTGCAGGCCGGCGCCCCAGGCCAGCAGGCACAAAGTAAACAACGCCGCGCCGTAAAAGCCTATGAGCCCGCCCACGAAAAACGGAAGCACGCGCCCATAGCCATGCTGGCGGCCTTCGGCGAGAATCGGCCCGGCAATGGTGAGCCAATAAACCCAGGTGCCCGGCGAGGCCACTTCCGCCAGCAAGGCGACCGATACACTGGCATAGGTCAGCGTGGTAGAAGCCGCCATTTCGTACTGGGTTTTGCCCCGCATTTCCCCAAGCGAATAACTGGCGAAGCCGATGAGGGCCACGCCGCCAACGTAGGCCACGTAATGCGCGATTCCGGAAGGAATGAAACGATAGAAAAGGCAGGTCACCAGCAACAGACAACCGTCAACTATCAGTGGCGCCCCAATCAGCACGTAGATGGCGCGCCCCCAGCGGCCCAACGCCACTTGCGAGAGCGCAATCATGTGCAACGGACTGGGAACCAAGCCACCCACAATTCCCATTCCCGCGCCAAGTATGAGCAGGTCCATAAGTATGCCCGGCGATGTTATGCGGTCGAACCGAGAATGTAAAGTGGGCGAATACGAAAATTCTGATGCGTGTAGCAAAGACAGTTGCGGTGGCGAGGCAGTTGACGTCAGAATACCTTTGGCTGCCCCGGCGCCCCGCGCCTGCGTGGCCCGACAATCTGTGCCCTTGCAACCGAAAATCCTGATCCTGTCACTGCCCCATGGCGCCGCGCATCAACGCGCCGCCAAGGCTCTGCGCGATGCTTTCGTCGCCCTCCGCCCCGACGCACGGGTGGAAGTGATTGACACTCTTCAGCACTGCACCACGTGGTTCCGGGTTTATTACAACTCCTACCTGATTCCGCTGGCAATTTGGCCCGGTCTGTGGCGCTGGATTGAAAACCAGCAGCACCAGTCGGAGTCCACCAGCCCCGGATGGGTCTACCGGCGGGGCGCCCAGCCCCTCTTTCGCTATCTGCGGGATTTCGCTCCCGATGTGGTCATCGCTACAGAAGTGGGCACGTGCGAGCTCGCGGCTTTGTACAAGCGCGAATCGCCTGCGAACTTTTTGCTGGTCGGCTTGGAGTTGATGGATTTCAATCGTGCCTGGATCCAGCCGGAGGTTGATCTTTTCCTGACCACCCATGTTGATCTCGCCGCGGAACTGGTGGCCGAGGGAGCTTCCGCCGCCAAGGTGGTGACCACCGGCCAGCCCATCGACCCGGTGTTTGCTTCCCTTCCTGACCGCCGCACCGCACGCGACAAGCTGGGAATCAAGCAGGACGCGGTTCAGCTCTTGATTCTCTTTGGCGGCACGGGGCACGGAAACCCGGAGCGCATTCTGGCAGAAGTCGCGCGGGTGCAGCACCCGCACGAGATTGTCATGGTCACCGGCCGCAACCAGCGTTTGGAGAAACGGCTGCGCCAACGCTTTGGCGGCTTGCCCTATGTGCGCGTCTTGGGGTGGGTCGACAACATGCAGGAGTGGATGGTGGCTTCTGACCTAATGATCAGCAAGCCCGGTGGTGGCACGCTGACGGAAGGCTTTGCCTGCGGCCTGCCCATGCTGGCCTTTGATCCCCTGCCCGGAAATGAGGAGCGCACCTGCCGCTGGATCGAAAAATGGGGAGCGGGAATATGGATCGAAAAATCGGAAGACCTCGCGCCCAAGATCGAATCCCTGCTCGCGGATCCCGTCCAGCTTGCCGCCCTTCGCCACAAGGCCGGCGCATTGGCACGCCCTTATGCGGCTCGCGACGGGGCGCTGGCTATCCTGGAGTTCTTATGAAACCCTACGCCCTTTTACTTTCACTGCTGTGGTTGGCGCCGAACGCGATTGCGCAGTGGAATCCCTTGAATCCCGCCCAGGGTATAGAGCGGCGATCCGACGGCGTGCTCTTCACCATGCAGACCGGCCTGCTGCGGCTGGAGATCTGCTCGGATTCCATCGTCCGCGTTGTCTATACGCCCACATCTTCCTTCCCGGATGTGAAGCATTTCGCCGTGATCAAAACCAGTTGGCCAGCGGCGCACTTCTCGGTGGCCACGACCGACAAAGAGGTGACGCTGAGCACCTCGCAACTTAAAGTCCGCGTGGCCCGCAACGACGGAGCAATTGTCTTCAGCGACGCGTCGTGCAAAAGGCTTATGCAGGACAGCAGCCGGACGATGACTCCCGTCGTGGTCGATGGCGAGAAGACTTACCGCGCCGAAGAGTTCGTGGCACTGTGGGGCTCACCGGAAGGCTTCTACGGCTTGGGGCAGCATCAGGCCGGCGTGTGGAACTACCGGGGAGAGTCGGTGGACATCGCGCAGGACAACTCCAACATTTCCGTCCCCATGCTGCTGTCCACCAACGGCTACGGCCTGTTTTGGGACAACCCTTCCCGCAGCCGCTTCAACAACCGCTTCATGCAGTCGCTGTATATCAGTTCGGAAGTCGCCGACCAGATCGATTACTACTTCATCTACGGCCCGGAATTCGACAAGATCGTCGCCGCTTACCGCGAGCTGACCGGCGCGGCGCCTCTGTTCGGCAAATGGGCGTACGGCTTCTGGCAGTGCAAGAACCGCTATCAGTCGCAGAAAGAGCTGCTGGAGGTGGCGCACCAGTACCGCGAATTGCACATCCCCGTCGATAACATCGTCCAGGATTGGTTCTGGTGGAAAATCAAGGGAGACTTCGAATTCAACGACCACTATCCCGACCCCAGGGGCACGATCGACGAC
>Ga0181533_1000469_pt1 | contig 53849 bp, 50 predicted proteins | sample PEATcosm2014_Bin_45_FD_119772 | JGI IMG/M metagenome (GOLD analysis project Ga0181533, IMG submission 119772) | Peatland microbial communities from MTU Mesocosm Facility, Houghton, MI, USA - PEATcosm2014_Bin11_60_metaG | ecosystem: Environmental > Terrestrial > Soil > Wetlands > Peat | place... | reverse complement strand
CTTCTCGAACTCGTCGCTTGACGTATCGGGTTCGGTTGGCTTGGCCGGATCGCTCATGCCTCAATGCTACCGGGGCTGCCCCCGGCGAGGTCGGACAGCGGGTGAGTCAGGTATGTAACTGCCCTAACTAACCTTCTGGCAACGGCCACAAGGCGGGAGGGGTTGTTATGGCGAACGAAGCTCCTGGAACCTTCATCATCCACCTTTGGGCGGGCAAGTTCAGCTGGGAGTTGCGCTCTCCCACGGGACAGGCCATGGCAGAAGGCAAGGGCTTCCCGTCCATGGAAACGACTAAGAACGCCGTTCAGTGGGTCAAAGACAACGCGGCGAAATGCCCCGTGGCTACTCAGGATCACCGGCCCAAGGGTCACTCCTAATACACACTCTCCACACACACTTAGGGTGACAAAGTCGTCACTAGCCATGCTGTCCAAGATCAGGAAGTAGCGCTCGCCAATCCCCAATGGTCGTTTGCACTGGCCACAGAGCATCCCCGGACCACGCCAGAACGCACTCTCAGGCGAATTGAAGTTTTGACAGGTCCCGTACCGGCAGTCGGGACTTCCACAGTGGATACAAGGGTCAGCGGTCACCCTAAATACCCCCCTCGACCAGGAACTACACGCCTGTAACTGTTACACCCTCCCACCAAAATGGGGGTATGGAACTGAACCTTTCGACCCTCGCCAAGCACTTCTCGGACGAGGGAGCGGCCTGGGAACTGGTCGAGAAGATGCGCTGGCCTGATGGCCCCATCTGCCCCCACTGTGGCGAGACTGACCGGGCCTACTTCCTCAAGCCTCGCAACGGCTCGCGGACGACTTCTACGGGCGCTGTGAGCTACCGACGCCTGTGGAAGTGCGCAGCCTGCCGCAAGAAGTTCTCGGTGCTCGTAGGGACGATCTTCGAGCGGTCCCAGGTGCCGCTCTCGAAATGGCTGCTCGCGCTCTACATGATGTCGGCTTTCAAGAACGGGGTCGCAGCGAACGAGCTGCGCCGCACCATCGGCGTTACCCAGCCGACCGCCTGGTTCATGCTCCACAGACTGCGTGAGGCGATGCGCGTGTCGTCTTTCGAGACGATGCGAGGCACGATCGTGGCCGACGAAACTTGGATCGGTGGCAACCCTTCGAGGATGAACCACAAGACGCGCGAACGCTGGGAGAAGTCCCAACGCGGTAGCTCCAACACCGCCAAGACTCCCGTGCTCTCGCTCATCAACGCCGCGACTGGTGAGGTCCGCTCCAAGATCGTCGCCGATATCGCCGGTCCGACTTTGCGCAAGGCCATAGCCCAACAGGTCGACATAGCTGGGTCGGTGCTCTGGACCGACGAGGGGCGTGGGTACCGTCACTTCGGGAAAGAGTTCGTCGCCCACAACACCGTGAACCACTCTCAAGACGAATACGTGGACTACACCACTGGTGCCAGCACGAACAAGGCAGAAAACTTCTTCGCTCAGCTCGCCCGGAGCCTTGATGGAACGTTTCACCACGTCTCCAAAGAGCATCTGCCCAGGTACCTGGACGAGTTCGACTTCCGGTTCACCGCTCGCAAGATGAGCGACACGGCCCGGATGCAGCGCATCATTGACCAGGCCGAGGGTCGGCGTCTGACTTATCGGAGGGTGACTGCGGCATGAGTTATTCATCCGTGGTACCTGTTGTCGGCGTGAGATTCGGGCTGGGAGGAATTCTTAGCGTTAGCCGTCCTCGAAAATGAATCCGCTCGCCGCTCATGTGCTCCCAGGTAAAGGAGAACCAAGCTTTCTCGTGGTCACCCCACCCAGAGGGCCGATAGACATACATGTGTACCCACATCGGGGTTTCCGCTGGTAGGGCCAGGCTCCGCGATCCGAACGATGTGTCTATATGACGGAACCAACTGACGCGAGCCTTATCGGGTAGAAACCACACGTCAGTTGGATATTTCGCCCGGTTGAGCAGGCGCACAGCAATTGCCCGAACGTGTTTTCGTTCCCATTCTCTTGGCACCTGAGCGGTCCACATCGCCCACGCAATATCGAGAATTTCCCACCCACCCCGCATCCCAGTCGCTACGACGGGACGACGGGTACCGCTTAGTGCTCGGTCATGAAGATGGGCGATCACATTGATCGCCAGGATTCCGAGCGTGATAAGCGCTGTTGCGCTGACGCCGATGACCGTCCACCAGCCTGAGTTGGTCCACCAGTGGTGGGCGACCAAAAGCACCATCCCCAAGACGCTAGGCGTCCTGCTCGGGCTCCTCCTCGTCCTCCAGGGCCTCGGGGTCGACCCCCAGGATCTTCTTGAGGTTGTCCTCGAAGTCGTCTGGGGCCGAGAACCGCTCCTCGTCCTCTTCGGCCATAGCGCTCCTCTCGATCGCAGCCTACTTGGGAGGTCCGCCGAAATCGGGGGTCGTCGCTGGGTCCACCAGATAGACAGTCCCCCTTGATAACGTCGAACGGGTGTTCGTTCTCGGTATCGACCCGGGCTTGTCGCGCTGTGGCTACGGCGTGGTGCGCAAGCACGGGAGCCATCTGGCGGCGACGGCCGGGGGTGTCGTGACCACCGATCGCGAGATGCCGTTGCCCGAGCGTCTTCGGGTGATGTTCGGTGAGCTGCGATGCCTGGTGGCCGAGGTGCGTCCCGACGCGGTGGTGGTCGAGCGGGTGTTCTTCCAGACCAACGCACGCACCGCGATGGCCACGGGTCAGGCAGGCGGGCTGGCGCTCGTAGCTGCGGCCGAAGCGGGATGTGAGGTGGCCCAGTACACCTCGAACGAGGTGAAGATGGCCGTGGTGGGCTTCGGCAGCGCCACGAAGGACCAGGTGCAACGCATGGTCGCCGCGCTGCTCGGCCTGCCCGAGCCCCCGAGGCCCCCCGATGTCGCCGACGCCCTGGCACTGGCGCTGTGCCACCTCACCGCCCAGCCTCTGCGCCGTGCCGTCGAGGCCGCCTCGGTTGCGAGGCCTCCTACGGCGACGGCGACGGCGACGGCGTCGGCGACGGTCCTTGGAGCGCCGAGATGATCGGCTGGTTGCGAGGAGAGCTGCTCGCTCGCACGCTCGAGGGAGAGCTCCTCGTCGACGTGGGTGGGGTCGGGTACCGGGTGAGCGTTCCCGCCCCGCTGCTTGCGCGTGCCGGCGAAGAAGGCGACGAGGTACGACTGCACGTTCATACTCACGTGCGCGAGGACGCGATCGTCCTCTACGGGTTCGCCACCGCCGAAGAGCGGCGTTGCTTCGAAGCTTTGGTGGGTGCCCACGGTGTGGGCCCCTCGCTGGCCCTCGCGGTTCTGTCGATGCTCACCCCCGCAGATCTCACACGCGCGGTCATGGAAGAGGATCTCGGAGTGCTTTGCGAGGTGCCCGGCATAGGGCGCAAGACAGCCGCGCGGCTCGTGCTCGATCTGCGGTCGCGGCTCGAGCTGTCGACGTTGAACGGCTCGGAGGTTCCGGGCGGTGCTCGCGGCCTTCCGAACGCTCGCGCCGAAGTGCGTGCCGCTTTGGTCGAGCTCGGCTACGGGCCCGACGAGATCAGGCGCGCGCTCGATGACATGCCGGCCGACGGCGCCGTCGAGGACTTGCTCCGGCAGGCCCTACGCGAGCTGGCGGCAGCCCGATGACCGGCCGGCGGGAGGTCGTCTCTCCCGTGCGCGAAGCAGAGGTGGTGCCGGATCCTGCCGAGATAGCCGACGAGGTCCGCCTCCGGCCCCGGCGGCTCGCGGAGTTCCTCGGCCAGCCTCAGCTGACCGAGCACTTGGAGATCGTGCTCGAGGCTGCCCGTCGTCGCGGACAGCCTGTCGACCACATCCTCTTCGCGGGAGCGCCAGGCCTGGGCAAGACCTCGCTCGCGGGGATAGTCGCGCTCGAGATGGGAGTCGGTTTCCGGGTCACCTCGGGGCCGGCCATGGCGCGCACGGGTGATCTGGCTTCCATACTCACCGACCTCCAGCCCGGCGACGTGCTGTTCATCGACGAGATCCACCGCCTGTCGCGTCCGGTGGAGGAGGTTCTCTATCCCGCCATGGAGGACTTCCAGCTCGACATCGTCATCGGCAAGGGCCCGACCGCGCGCTCAATCCGCCTCGACCTGCCCCGGTTCACGTTGGTCGGCGCCACGACGCGCACCGGCCTTCTCACAGGCCCGTTGCGTGACCGTTTCGGTTTCCTGGGCCGTCTCGATCTGTACGCGGCGGAGGACCTCTGTGGGATCGTGTCGCGCTCGGCACGGATCCTGGGTGTGGACGTCGAGCCCAAAGGCGCTTGGGAGATCGCGTCACGCGCTCGGGGCACGCCCCGCATCGCGAACCGGCTCCTGCGTCGCGTGCGCGACTTCGTAGAGGTGCGAGCTGAGGGTCCCGTGACCGCCGAGCTGGCCTCGGTCGGGCTCGACCTCTTTGGCATCGACGAGCTAGGGCTCGACAAGGTCGACCGGGCGATCCTCGACGCCCTGTGCAGGAGGTTCGGCGGCCGCCCCGTCGGCTTGGTGACTCTGGCCCAGTGCGTGGGGGAGGAGCCCGACACGATCGAGGACGCCTACGAGCCGTTCCTGCTCCAACAGGGTCTGCTACAGCGCACTCCGCGGGGGCGCACCGCGACCCCGCGCGCCTTCGAGCACCTGGGGTTGGAGGCAGCCGAGCAAACAGCGGGAGGGCGCGAGCCCACCTTGTGGTGACTCTTCGACCCGATCGGCCTGCCCCGGTTGCCCTTGGAGGGTGGGGCACCTGGAGTAAGGTCATGTGCTCGGAGCCCAGCGGGAGACGCCTAGTCCCACATGCACAACTTCCTGAGCATCTACAACACTGTGTTGGCGGCCAGCTCCTCTTCGAAGAACAACAGCTCGGGCAGCCTCGGGATCCTTGTCATCTTGATGCTCGGAGTGATGGCGTACATGTTCTTCGTGCGACCGCGCTCCCAACAGGCCCGTCGTCAGCGCGAGATCCTGCAGCAGGTCAGTGTCGGTGACGAGGTCCTCACCGCAGCCGGCATCTTCGGGCGGGTCCTGGACGTGGAGGCCGACAGGGTCACGATCGAGACGGCGCCGGGGACCAGGATCACGGTGCTGCGCTCGACGATCGCCCGTCGTCTCACCGAGCACCCCGAGGAAGAGGCCGGATCGGCCGGGCAACACGGCTGGTCCGAGCAGGACGAGGACACGACCGGCTCTGCCGGCCAGGGCGTGCACGACGCGCTCTCAAATGGCCACCACGAGGCGCTCTCCGACGGTCGAGGGGAGGACGGGGACGGCCACAGTCGGGACGAGCACGAGGGTGAGGCCGAGCACGGCGGTGACGCCGCGTCGAGCGGGGAGCCAGGAGCCCGATGAAGCGCTCGTTGGTCGTGAGCCTCGTCGTGAGCGTCGGGGTGGCGGTGGTACTGCTGGCCGCGACGCTCGGGGTTGGTTGGCACCCGAAGCTCGGGCTCGACCTTGCCGGCGGCTCGGAGGTCGTCTACCAGCCGGCGCACAGGATATCCAGCGGCCAGATGACCACGACGATCGACATCATCCGCAACCGCGTCGACGCGGCAGGCGCGTCGGGTGCCACGGTGGCCTCACAGGGCGGGAACGTCGTCGTGCAGCTCCCGGGTGTGAAGGACCCTCACACCTTGATCCAGCTCATCGGTGAGACAGCCCAGATGCAGTTCCGGCCGGTCTTGTGTTTCGCGAACCCCTTCGTGAAGCCGCAATCCGGGACGGTCCCTAGCACCGTGCCGAGTGCCTGCTCGTCGCCGTCCTATGACCTCACTGCCTCGAACCTGAAGGTGAACACGGGCTCACAATTGCCGACCAACGACGTCGGTCCGGACCCGGCATTGTCCTCCTACCGCAACAGCACCTCCTCCTACAACAACAGTCATCCGAACGCCTACGTGTTGCTATCTGCGGCGCCAGGATCCGGTCAGGGCCAGCTTCGGTACCTGCTCGGGCCCTCCGGCGTACCGGGGAACGCCGTGCATTCCGCTCAGGCGGTCTTCAACACCCCCAGCTGGGACGTGGAGGTCACCCTGACCGGGTCCGGGTCCAAACAGTGGGACACGCTGGCTACGCAGCAGTTCCACGCGTACGTCGCCATCGACCTCGACGGCGAAGTGGTGTCCGCTCCGTTGACCCTTCCGAGCCAGAGCACCTTCACGTCCTTCAACGGCAAGGTTCAGATCTCAGGCAACTTCACCCAGAGCTCGGCCCAGAACCTGGCGCTGGACCTCAACTACGGCGCCCTGCCCGTGAGCTTCACGAACCACCACGGAGGCAGCGGCCCCATCGACCAGACGACCGTCTCGCCAACCTTGGGCAAGTCCTCGCTCAAGGCTGGGCTGGCGGCCGGCATAGGTGGGCTGCTACTGGTGCTCCTCTACACGATCTTCTACTACCGCGCTCTCGGGATCGTGGTCGTCTCGGGCCTAGCCACCACGGCGGCGATCCTGTGGGCGATCGTCTCGGCTCTGGGGCACTCGGCGATGAACCTCACCCTCGACCTGGCCGGGGTCACCGGCGTGATCGTGTCGATCGGGATCACCGTCGACTCGTACATCGTGTACTTCGAACGTTTGAAAGACGAGGTCCGAAGCGGCAGGTCGGTTCGCACGAGTGTGGACCGCAGCTTTCGTGGGGCCTTTCGCACCGTGCTGGCAGCGGACTTGGTGTCGCTCGCCGCGGCGGTCGTGTTGTACCTCCTTGCGGTGGGCACCGTGCGGGGGTTCGCCTTCTTCCTTGGCCTCGCCACCTTGCTCGACATCGGCACGACCTACTTCTTCACCCGTCCCCTGGTCATCCTGCTCGGTCGTAACGCGCGGGTCACCGGAGCGCGCATCATCGGCGTGGCCAGGGGACTGGCGGTGGAGTCAGGGGCCCCGCGATGACGACCCTGACCGAATCCCTGGGCGCTGAGGGCGATGCCGGACGAAGGAACCCGCTCAGCCGTCTCTACAGGGGTGAGACCTCGTTCGACTTCGTGGGGCGCAAGCGGTGGTGGTTCGCGCTATCCGGGGCCATCATTCTCGCCGGGGTGGTGTCGCTGGGATTCAGGGGCCTCAACTTCGGGATCGACTTCAAGGGTGGCACTTCCTGGGAGGTGGCTGCGCACGGCGCCAGCGCCGCGAGTGTGACGAACGCCGTGCGTGGCGCTGGTCTGAACGGCGCAACGGTACAGATTCTCGGTCGGGGAAGCAGCGCGCAGGTTCAAGTGCAGGCAGATCTCAGCCGGGAGTCGAATTCACAACAGATTGCGACGAAGGCCGCGGTGGAGCAGGTGCTGGGCAGGATCGGTCACATCCCGGCTTCCCAGGTATCGATCACCGACGTTGGTCCTACCTGGGGAAGCCAGATCACGAACAAGGCGATCCTCGCCGTGATCGTGTTCTTCGCTGTCGTGGTGATCTACATATCACTGCGGTTCGAGTGGAAGATGGCGATCGCAGCGCTGCTCGCGGTGATCCACGACCTGCTCGTCGTCGTCGGGATCTTCTCGCTCAGTGGGTTCCAGGTGACCTCTGACACCGTGATAGCGGTGCTTACGATCCTCGGGTATTCGCTCTATGACACCGTGGTCGTGTTCGACCGCGTCGCGGACAACACGAGGGGGCTGGGCGCAACCGGGCGGATGACCTACGAGGACGTCGTCAACCTGTCGATGAACCAGACCCTTGCCCGTTCGATCAACACTTCGCTCGTGGCGATCCTCCCGGTGTTGTCGGTGCTCGTCATCGGTGCGCAGCTGCTCGGGGCCACGACCCTGCAGTACTTCGGCCTGGCACTGGTCATCGGCCTCACGTCGGGTGCCTACTCCTCCATATTCATCGCGTCGCCAGTGTTGTCGATGATGAAAGAACGCGAGTCGCGATACACGAACATCCGCCAGAAGCTCGCAAACCGCGCGGATCGGACAGGCCTGCTCACCCCCCGTGCGGCAGCAGTGCTCGTAGCGGCCGGGGCCTCGGACGGATCGAGGCTGTCGCGCCCGGGCGGGACCAGGGCTCAGGCCCGCGGACGCCCCGTGTCCCCACAGCGAGGCGCGCTGATCAGGCCTGGAGTCGCCACGGGGGCGAAGGGAGCGACAACCCGAGCTGCCGGCACGGAGACGGCAGAGGTGCTCGAGGAGGAGGCGTCCGAGGCTGGCGGCGACGGCCAGGTCGCGAAGCCCCGGGCGTCCGGCACGGCGAAGCGTCCCGGAGCCGCCGCCTCAGTGGCACGCCGCCCGGCTCCTCGCCCGCGAAAGGGAAAGGGAAGCCGCCGGGGTCGTCGCCGCTGAGGGATCGCCGCAGGCTTTTTGGACCGCTCATGGCGGCGCATGGTCAGCGGGGCAGGTACCGTGAGTAGATGCTGAAGGTCGAGCCCCTGGCTGGTGTGTTGGGTCGGCCGGGCCCGGCGGGGGATCTCTTGGAGGGTGTGCTGGCGGCCTACGCTGCCCGCCGAACCACCGCGTCGGCCGCGGACCTGAAGCTCATCATCCGGGCGGCGGGCGCGGCCACCGCGGCTCATGAGGGCCAGCTGCGGCTGAGCGGGGAACCCTTCATCACCCACCCCGTGGCGGTGGCCACGATCGTCGCCGATCTCGGCCTCGACGCCCGGTCGGTCGCTGCAGCGCTCCTGCACGATGCTGTCGAGGACACGAGGATGACGCTGCCCCAAGTCTCGAAGGAGTTCGGTGTCGAGGTCGGGGCGATCGTCGACGGCGTGACCAAGCTCGACCGGCTCCAGTTCGACTCCAAGGAGGCCCAGCAGGCGGCCACCGTCCGCAAGATGCTCGTCGCCATGGCGAACGACTGGAGGGTGCTGGTCATCAAGCTGGCCGACCGGCTCCACAACATGCGGACGATCTCGGTCATGCCCGAGTGGAAACAGCGACGGACCGCACAGGAGACGCTCGACATCTACGCCCCGCTCGCGCATCGCCTGGGCATCCAGGAGCTGAAGTGGCAGCTCGAGGACCTCGCCTTCGCGACGCTTCATCCCAAGCGTTTCGCGGAGATCGAGCAAATGGTCGCCACACGTGCGCCCGAGCGTGACCAGTACGTGGCGCGTGTGCTCGTGGCGGTGCGCGAACGCCTAGCGGAGTCGGCCATCGTCGCCGAGGTGACAGGCCGTCCGAAACATCTGTGGAGCATCTACGAGAAGATGGTCGTGCGCGAGAAGGAATTCGCACAGATCAACGACTTGGTCGGGATCCGGGTCATCGTGGACTCCGAGAAGGACTGTTGGGCGGCGCTCGGGTCCATACATGCCATCTGGAGCCCGGTGCAGGGAAGGTTCAAGGACTACATCAACTCGCCGAAGTTCAACCTCTACCAATCCCTCCACACCACGGTCGTGGGGTTCGAGGGCGAACCCATCGAGGTGCAGATCCGCACACACGAGATGCACCGGCGCGCGGAATACGGCATCGCCGCGCACTGGGGTTACAAGGAGAAGGGCAAGGGCTCAGGCGCCACCACCGCCGAGATGGAGTGGCTCCAACGGATCGTCGACTGGCAGTCCGAGACCACCGACCCGTTCGAGTTCTTGCAGAGCCTGAAGCTCGACCTCGAGGAAGACGAGGTCTATGTCTTCACGCCGAAGGGGAAGGTGATCGCGCTGGCCGCCGGGTCCACTCCCATCGACTTCGCCTACGCGATCCACACAGAGATCGGGCACCGCTGCATCGGCGCAAAGGTGAACGGAAGGCTCGTGCCACTCGACACGAAGCTTCAGTCGGCGGACACGGTGGAGATCGTCAGCTCGAAGGCGCCCTCGGCGGGGCCGTCACGAGACTGGCTGCAGATAGTCGCCTCACCACGAGCCAGGAACAAGATCCGACAGTGGTTCAGCCGGGAGCGCCGCGAGGACGCGATCGAGACCGGGCGGGAGGAGCTCACGAAGGCTCTTCGACGCGAAGGCCTTCCGCTGCAAAAGCTTGCGGCTTCGAGCGCGCTCGTGCAACTTGCGCAGGAGATGAAGTACGCGGACATCGACGCGCTGCACGTGGCAATCGGCGACGGCCACCTCTCTGCGCGGTCGGTCGCCCAGCGCTTGGCGCGTGAGCTACGGGGTGGGGACTTCGAGGAGCAGCTGCCCACCACCGTAGGTCCGGGGCTCAGCGCGCGCACCCGTCGGCGACCGGCTACCGGTGTGTACGTCGAAGGTCTCGACGACGTCATGGTGCGCCTGAGCCGCTGCTGCACCCCCGTCCCAGGTGACCAGATCGTGGGGTTCGTCACCCGCGGTCGTGGTGTGAGCGTCCACCGTTCGGACTGCGCGAACGCGGCGGTGCTCGCGATAGGCGAGCACGAGCGGCTCATCGAGGTGGAGTGGGACCGGGAAGGTGCCACGGTGTTCGTCGCGGCGATCGAGGTGCTCGCTTTCGACCGGTCGCGGCTGTTGGCCGACGTGACTCGTGTCGTCTCGGAGCACCACCTCAACATCGTCGCCTCTTCGAGTCACGCCGCCCCTGACAGGGTGAGCCGCATGAGCTTCGAGGTGGAGCTGGCGGATCCCGTTCATCTTGACTCCTTGCTCAGCTCGCTAAAGCATCTCGACGGCGTCTTCGACGCCTTTCGTACTCTTCCCGGCCGGAAGGACTGAGGCTCTCTGGCTGATTCAGGCGCGAGTTCCGAGATGCCGGCGAGCCAAGAGGTGTCGGCTCGCAAGGTTCTGCGCGCCCCGGTGGGGACCCGCGACGTGCTCTGGCCCGAGTCTCGGCGCTGGGAAGCCCTCGTCGCCACTTTCGCCCGAAGGGCGCGTCTCGCGGGCTACGGCCTGTTGTTGACGCCGGTCCTCGAGGACGCGGGGCTCTTTCGACGCGCGGTGGGCGACGAGAGCGAGGTGCTCCGCAAGGAGATGTACGAGCTCACCGACCGCGGAGGGAGAACCCTGGCGCTGCGACCGGAGGGGACGGCACCGGTCGTGCGTGCTTTCGTCCAACACCACCCGCCTGTGCCGTGGAAGGTGTGGTACGTCACCCCGGCGTTCCGCTACGAGCGTCCGCAGGCGGGCCGCTACCGCCAGCATCACCAGGTGGGCGCGGAGGCTCTCGGGAGCGACGACCCCGACCTCGACGTGGAGGTTATCGCCCTGGCTGCTGGCTTCTACGCCGAGCTGGGGCTGCAAGGGATCGATCTTTCGCTCGGCTCGATGGGATGCGCGGCCGATCGTCCCGCCTACGTGCGTGCGCTGAGAGAGCATCTCACCGAGCGACGCGAGATGCTCTGCGAGGAGCATCGGGATCGCTTCGAGCTGAACCCCCTTCGGGTGCTGGACTGCAAGCGTCCTCAGTGTCTCGCCGTGACCACGGACGCGCCGAAGATGCTGGACTTCTTAGACGAGCCGTGCGTGACCCATCTGGGGAGGGTGAGACAGGGCCTCGACGCGCTGGGGATCGCGTACAGGATCGACGCCCGCCTGGTTCGCGGACTCGACTACTACACACGCACCACTTTCGAGTTCGCGGCCGTGTCGCTCGAATCGGCACAGAACGCGGTGGGTGGCGGCGGCCGCTACGACACACTGGCCGAGGCCATCGGCGGACCGCCCACAGCAGGGATCGGCTTCGGGATCGGCATCGAGCGACTCCTGCTCGCCTGTGACGCGGAAGGTTGCTTCGCTGCCTCGCCTTGTGCACCGGAGGTGTTCGTCGTTGACGTGACCGGCGGCGCTGCGGCTCGCGACCTGAGCGCCGAGCTGAGGGCTGCGGGGTTCGCGGCTCTTCGCGCGTACGACGACCGCTCGATAAAGGCACAACTGAAGCTCGCCGACCGTTCGCGGGCGCATTACGCGGTGATAGTGGGCCCGCGTGAGATCGAGGATCAAACGGTGACCGTGCGCTCTCTTCGCGAGGGGAAGCAGACTACGGTGCGTCGCGAGGAGCTGGCGGAATGGCTGCGAAGAGAACCGCTCGACTGAACGATAGGACTGCGGAGGTGGCGTCGCCGGGAAGCAGTGTGACCGAGATGCGGACCCACATGTGTGGCGAGCTACGCGAAAGCAATGTCGGCCAGCGGGTTCGGCTATGCGGCTGGGTCGCGACTCGCCGTGAGCACGGGGAGCACTTGGCGTTCGTGGATCTACGCGATCACAGTGGGGTGACTCAGTGCGTGGTGAGCGGTTCGGTCGAAGCTCGCAGCGAATGGGTGTTGCAGGTCGAGGGTACGGTTCGCAAGCGTCCGGCAGGGAACGAGAACCCTGAGCTGCCCACCGGCGAGGTCGAGCTGGCCGACTGCAAGGTCGAGGTGCTGGCCCGCGCCGAGCCCCCTCCCTTCGCCGTGGACGAGCGCGCCGAGAGCGACGAGTCGGTCCGATTGCGGTACCGGTACGTCGACCTGCGACGCCCGCGCATGCAGGCCAACTTGCGCCTGAGATCGCGCGTGCTGACGGCGCTTCGCGAGGCGATGTTGCGCCAAGGGTATTGCGAGGTGGAGACGCCGCTCCTGTGGACGCCGACCCCCGAGGGCGCTCGTGAGTTCGCCGTGCCGGCGCGCCTGCACCGTGGAGAGTTCTACGTCTTGCCTCAGAGCCCGCAGATCGCCAAGCAGCTGCTCATGGTGGGCGGGGTCGACCGCTACTTCCAGATTGCGCGATGCCTGCGTGACGAGGACCTGCGCGCCGACCGCCAGTTCGAGTTCACCCAGCTCGACGTGGAGGCCTCCTTCGTCAGCGCCTCGGACGTTCGCAAAGCTGTCACCGAGGCCGTCCTCGACGCCACCGAGGCGGCAGTCGGCGAGCGCCCGAGCGAGGTGAAGAGCATCACCTGGCGAAAGGCCATGGACCGCTACGGCGTGGACAAGCCCGACATGCGCTTTGGGATGGAGCTGGTCGACCTCAGTGAGCTGTTCGTCGGCACCGAGGTGCGGGCACTGGCTACGCAGTGCGTGAAGGCGATGCGAGTTCCCGCCGGCGCGCAGCTGAGCCGTAACCGCCTGGACGCGCTGGCGGAGAAGGCCAAGGAGCTCGGGGCGAAGGGCTTGGCATCGTTCAAGGTCGTCGACGCCGGCGCCGGTGAAGAGCCGGGGCTCGAGTCGGCGCTCGAGAAGTTCCTCTCTGCGGACGAGCGCGCAGGGCTCGTCGCAGCGACAGGGGCAGCGCCCGGTGACCTGGTCCTCGTGGTCGGCGACGAGTGGCGCACGGCTTGTGAGGCGCTAGGACAGCTGCGCCTCGAGCTCGGCCGCCCACCCGTGACGGCGGGGGGCCGCAAGTTGTGTTGGGTGACCGACTTCCCCCTCTTCGAAGGTCTCGATGACGATGGCGTGCCCATAGCCGCTCACCATCCCTTTACGATGCCTCACCACGAAGACCTGGACCTGCTGGACAGCGACCCGCTGGCGGTGCGCTCGGAGGCATACGACCTCGTGTTGAACGGTTGGGAGCTCGGGTCGGGTTCGATCCGTATCCATCGCGAGGACATCCAGCGAAAGGTGTTCGACGTGCTCGGGATCTCTGCCGAGGACGCAGAGGCCCGGTTCGGCTTCCTGCTCGGTGCGTTCCGCTACGGGGCTCCGCCACACGGCGGCTTCGCGGTGGGGGTGGACCGCCTGGTCGCTCTGCTCGCCGGGGAGGAGAACATCCGCGAGGTGATCGCCTTTCCCAAGACCCAGTCGGGAACCGACCCGCTGACCGGGGCACCGAAGGCGCTCACCGCGCAGTCGCTTCACGAGCTAGGGCTCCGGGTCGAGGCACCTTGAGCCGGGAGGGCCGCTGAAGAGCATGAGCGACGGCTCCGCAGGGAATTCCAAGAGCATGACTGGCGGGTGAGGAAGGGTGGCGGACGGGCGAGGAGCTCGCCGCTCGCGTGCTGCGACACCGGACCTGTTCGACGCGGCCGTGGCCGACCGTCTCGCACAGCGTGCCCCGTTGGCGACGCGGATGCGGCCACGCACCCTCGACGAGGTCGTCGGCCAGAGGCATCTGGTGGCGCCCGGGGCAGCGCTGAGAGTCCTGATCGAGCAGGACCGGCTCACCTCGGCGATCCTCTGGGGCCCGCCAGGCACCGGCAAGACGACGCTCGCGTCCGTGGTGGCTAGGCGGTCCGCCAAGGCCTTCGTGCAGCTCTCCGCAGTGAGCGCGGGCGTGGCCGACGTACGCCAGGCAATAGAGGATGCGAGAGGACGCTTGGGCGAGCACGGCCAGGGCACGATCCTGTTCATCGACGAGGTACACCGGTTCAACCGCGCGCAGCAGGACGCTCTTCTGCCCGCGGTGGAAGACGGCCTGATCGTGCTCATCGGGGCGACGACCGAGAACCCGTTCTTCTCGGTCAACTCGCCGCTTCTGAGTCGAGCGACGCTGTGGCGCCTCGAACCGTTGAGCGACGACGACGTGAGAGAGCTGGTGCGGCGCGCGTTGGTGCTCGAAGAAGCGTCTGCCAGTGAGGACGCGCTCGAGGCTCTGGTCTCGGTAGCCGAGGGCGACGCTCGCGCGGCGATCGGGACCCTCGAGGTAGCCCTGGCCCTGGGCCGCGAACGCGAGCTCGAGGCGGGTGACGTCGAGCGGGCACGCGCGGGTCGGCTGCTCCACCAGGGGATCGACGCTCACTATGACCAGATCAGCGCCCTCATCAAGTCCGTGAGAGGCTCGGACGTGGACGCGGGCCTCTATTGGCTCGCCCGCATGCTCGACGGTGGTGAGGATCCGCGGTTCATCGCGCGACGGCTGGTCATCCTCGCGAGCGAGGACGTGGGCATGGCCGACCCGCTGGCTCTGGTGGTGGCAGATGCGGCGGCACGTGCTGTCGAGCTGGTCGGCCTGCCGGAGGCTCAGCTCAACCTGGCTCAGGCGGTCGTGTACCTGGCGTCGGCACCGAAGTCCAACCGCGTGACCGTGGCTCTCGGGCGTGCGCAGCAGGACGTGCGAAACGGGCCCGCTGCAACGGTCCCGGTGCATCTGCGCGATCCGCATTACCCGGGTGCCGATGCACTCGGCCACGACGAGACGTACCGCTATCCCCACGACGACCCGCGCGGCTGGATCGAACAGCAGTACCGGCCCACCGGCGTCGTCGATCACCCCTACTACGAACCGAGCACGCATGGCGCGGAGGCCACGTTGGCCGAGCGTCTCAGGCGTCAGCGCACGCAGCCGGAGGACACGCACTAGCGACGGAAGCTGCCTGGCACTTACGCGCCGAGCGACCGTTCAGCGATTGCACCGGTCGGCCGCGTGGCCAGTCCAGGCACGCTTCAGCCGCTCGAGCCTGTCGATTCGGTGGACAGATAGCATGGCGGTCCATGTCCGCCGAGAACGTGGCAGCGCTTGTCGCAGCCTCGCTCTGCGCCGCTGGTGCTCTGGTTGCACTCGCGGTCGTGATCGTTCTCAGTCGCCGGCTTCGCGAGCTTCGTGACGTGGTTCGAGACTTGCGCAGCGAGACCGTGCCGCTCGTGCGTGACGCGCGCGTCGTCGTCGACCAGGCCGCCACCGAGATGCTGCGGGTGGGCGACGTGTTGTCCTCGACCGAGGCAGTGAGCGGAACTGTCGATTCGGCTTCGCGCCTCGCGTACCGTGCCTTCGCCAATCCCGTGGTCAGGGTTCTCGCTTTCTGGACCGGTACCCGAAGCGCCCTTAGGCGGCTCTTTGCTCCTCGCTCTCGCGCGCTGAGCCGAGCGTCGAGCTCGCCGGTGGTCGTCGATCTTGCTCACCAGCGTGAGCCCACCACCGTCGCGAGGGTCCATCGTCGTCGCCTTCGCGCTCGCGCCCGGCGGTGACCCGGTGAAGAGGCGGGCGATATGGCTCGGCATGGGCGCGGCGTTAGGGGCGGGCGCGTCGGTGTGGGCACGGCGGCGGGTCGAGCTGGTCGCCGAGCGGATGCGTACGCAGAACGTGAGGACGAACGTGATCGCGATCGCGAACCGCGGTGCGAAGCGTGGCGCGCAAAGGGTCCGTAGCGCAGTGGCGGCAGGGCGCGACGACGCGCGACGGCGCGAGGACCAGCTGTGGCAAGAGCTGGAGGTGCGCGGCCGAGCCCGCTGAAGCCTCGACCGGCGGGCACCGGCCCCGTCCAGCTGCCCAGATAGGATCGGCCGTCGTGAACAGCGCCGAGCGGCTGCGTGCCGCTTTTACCGGCTTCTACGCCGAGCGAGGCCACGTGCTCGTGCCGTCGGCCAGCCTGATCCCCCACGACCCGACGGTGCTATTCACGATCGCCGGGATGGTGCCCTTCAAGCCGTACTTCTTGGGGGACGAGCCCGCCCCGTGGGAGAGGGCGACTTCGGTCCAGAAGTGTTTTCGCACTGTGGACATCGACGTCATCGGGAACGACGAGCGCCACTGCACATTCTTCGAGATGCTCGGCAATTTCAGCTTCGGCGACTACTTCAAGGCGGGCGCCATCCCGTTCGCCTGGGAACTGTTGACCGAGGTACTCGGCTTCGACGCAGAGCGGTTGTGGGTCACGGTTCACGACGACGACGACGAGGCCGAGAAGATCTGGGTGGAGGCCACCGGCGTCCCCTTGGCGCGCGTACAGCGCATGGGCGAGGACAACTTCTGGACGATGGGGGAGACCGGGCCTTGTGGCCCGTGCTCGGAGCTGTTCTTCGACCGCGGCGCCGCCTACGGCGAGGCCGGCGGCCCGGCTCACGGGGGCGAGGAACGCTACGTCGAGATCTACACCTTGGTGTTCATGCAACAGAACCGCCTGTCGAACGGACAGCTCGTCGACCTCCCCAAGAAGAACATCGACACCGGCGCGGGCCTCGAACGCATGCTCCCGATCCTCGAAGGAGTCCCGTCCATCTTCGAGACCGACGTCTTCCGGCCGGTCCTGGCGGTGGCCGAAGAAGCCACCGGCGTGGAATACGGAGCAGATCCCCACAGCGACGTCTCGCTTCGGATCCTCGCCGACCACGCGAGGGCCATGGCCATGTTGGTCGCCGACGGCGTGCTCCCCTCGAACGACGGGCGCGGGTACGTGCTTCGCCGAGTCATTCGCCGCGCGGTCCGGCGCGCTTTTCAGCTCGGCGTGACAGAGCCCGTGACACCGAAGATGGTGAGAAGCGTCGCGCAAGTGCTCGGCAATACCTACCCCACTCTCATCGAGGAGCTCGATCTGATCCAGGCCACGGTCGAGCGCGAGGAAGGTGCGTTCCGGCGCACCTTGGACTCGGGATCGGTCGTCCTCGAGGAGGAGCTGGCCAAGGGCAAGGGTCGGGTGCCGGGGGAGGTGGCATTTCGCTTGCACGACACCCACGGGTTCCCGATCGAGCTGACGATGGAAATGGCGGCCGAGGTCGGAGCGGAGGTGGACACCGAGGGGTTCGAGCGCGAGATGTCGGTCCAGCGCGAGCGCGCCAGGGCGGACGCGCGAGCACGGCGCGCGGTGACGGGGGACGAGACCGTCTATCGCGAGCTGCTCGACCGGACGGGGCCGACACAATTCACGGGGTACCGGCACTTCGAGGAGCCGGCCACGGTGGTAGCCGTGCAGGCGGGGGCGACCCCGGGCACCGTCGAGGTCGTGCTCGACCGCACTCCTTTCTACGCCGAGGCGGGAGGGCAGGTGGGCGACACCGGAGCCATAACCACCGAGACCGGCCGCGCGAAAGTGATCGACACCCAGAGCGTCCTGCCTGGTCTCGTCGTACACCGGTGCAGCGTCCGCGGCGAGCTGTTCCCGGGTCAAGACGCCCTAGCGGTGATAGACGTGGCTCGGCGCGAGGCAATCCGGCGAAACCACACCGGTACCCACCTCTTGCACGCAGCTTTGAGGCAGGTTCTCGGGGATCACGTGCGCCAACAGGGATCTCTCGTTGCACCCGATCGCCTGCGCTTCGACTTCTCCCACCCCTCAGCGGTGCATGGTGGCGAACTGGCCGAGATCAACTCAGCCGCGAATTCCGAAGTGCTCACCGATGCACCGGTGGAGGTGGTCGAGACCTCCAGAGCCGAAGCCGAGAAGATGGGGGCTCTTGCGTTCTTCGGGGACAAGTACGGCGAAACAGTGCGGGTGGTACGGGCTGGCGCGAGGTCCACGGAGCTGTGCGGGGGCACTCACGTGGACGCCCTGGGAATGATCGGTCCGATCACCGTGTTGTCCGAGGGCTCGATCGGATCCAACACGCGTCGTATAGAGGCCGTGACCGGGGCCGGCTCGCTCTCGTTGCTCTACGAGCACCAGCGGTCCTTGCAGGAAGCCGCGCGGCGGCTGAGGGTGGAGCCCGGCGGGGTGGTCGAGGCGCTCGAGAAGTTGCTCGACCGCGAGCGGCAAGCCGAGAAGGAGCTCGCGCGCCTGCGTGGCGAACGGCTCGGGGAGCAGGCAGCGCAGATGCTCGACCAGGCGAAAGACGGTGTGGTGGTGCGGCGCGAGGACGGCCGGAACGCGGATGCACTGCGCGAACTGGCTCAAGCACTGCGCAGCGCGGGCGCGAAGGTAGTCGTGCTGGCGGGCAGCCCGGACGGATCGAAAGTGGCGCTCGCAGTCGCCTCGGGCTCGGGCTCGGTCGATGCTGGCTCCACGGCGAAACAGCTAGCGGCCATCGTGCGCGGAGGTGGCGGCGGAACGAGCGAGCTGGCTCAAGCGGGAGGGAGCGACTCCTCGAAGATCGACGAGCTGCTGGTGGAGGCTCGTCGTCGAGTGGGTGGCATCTGAGCTGGTGCGAGTGCTGGGGGTCGACCTGGGAACCCGGCGGATCGGGGTCGCCGTCTGCGACAGCGGCGGCCGGGTGGCGTCGCCGCGTTGCACGATTCTGCGCAGCGGGGATGCGGCGGCCGACCGGGCGGAGGTTGCCGCCATTGTGCTGGACAGCGGCGCGCGCAGGGTAGTGGTGGGTCTGCCGGTGAGTCTCGACGGGCGACTGGGCCCGGCTGCACGTTCCGCCGGGCAAGAGGCGTCGGCGTTGGCGGAGCTGCTCAGGCCGCAGGGGGTGGAGGTGGAGACGTTCGACGAGCGCCTCACCACGGTCAGTGCCGAGCGCCAACTTCTAGAAGCAGGCCGCCACAGCCGCGCTCGGCGGCGGGTCATCGACGAGGCGGCGGCCACGGTGATGCTCCAAGCGTGGCTTGATGCGCATCGAAGCGAAGACGATGCCTGACGAAGACACAGGTGGCGTACGCAACGACCGAGGAGCTCTCACCGACGCTGATCGCACCGACGAGGATCACGACTACCGAGCGCGCCGTGGCGTGGCGCTCGCGACGGACCTCGGTGGCCGCATCACCGGGGCGGTTCGTCGGCACCCGGTGCGTGGCGCCCTGGGCGCGCTGGGCTTGGTGGTGGTCGGTTTTCTGGTGTGGTCTGTGGCTTGGTACGTGGGTCAAGTCGGCGGGTCCCCCGGAGGTGCGCGCACCGTCGTGACCGTGGCGAGCGGGTCCTCGATGAGTGACGTCGCCAAGCGGCTGGGGAGCCAGGGCATCATCACCAGTACGCTGGCCTTTCGGATCTATCTCGTCCTGCACGGCACCCCCGTGGTGAGTCCCGGGGACTACCTGCTGTACCGCCACGAGGCATTCGCGACGCTGCGAAGCGTCCTGGTTGGCGGACCCGATGTGTTCAGCGTGAGCGTTCCCGCAGGATTCACGGTGGAGGAGACAGCGTCGCGTGTGGGGCAACTACCGGGGCACGACGCCTCGGCGTTCTTGTCGTCGGCCAACTCCGGCGCGGTGCGATCCCCATGGCAGCCAGCCGGCTCGACGAACCTCGACGGGCTCTTGGCAACCGGGACGTACGTCGTCTTGCCCGGCGAGTCCGACAGGGTCTTGCTCGCGCAGATGGTCGAGCGCTTCGACTCAGAAGCCGACCAGACGGGCCTGACGCGGGGAGCTGCTTCGCTCGGGATCACGCCGTACCAGGCGGTGATCGTCGCGTCGATAGTGCAGAAGGAGGGTGTCTACCGCCAGAACCTCGCGAAGGTGGCGCGTGTCATCTACAACCGCCTTGCACTGGGCATGGACCTGCAGATGGACTCCACCGTGCTGTACTCCGAGCACCGCGACGGTGGTCCCGTGAGCTCTGCTGACCTCGCGCTCGACACCCCGTACAACACGTACCTGCACGCGGGGCTCACTCCGACCCCGATCTGCTTCCCCTCGGCGGCGTCGCTTCGCGCGGCTCTCGCGCCTGCCGTAGGGAATTGGCTGTACTTCGTCGTGGTGTCGAAGGACGGCAGCGAGGCCTTCTCGGACACGTTGGCGGGCCAGGTAGCGAACGAGCAGCTGGCGAAGAGCCGGGGCCTGCCGTAGCAGGCGTGCTGGCCATCGCGGCGGAGCCCGGCCGAACAGCCATCTTTGGCAGGCTTCAGCCTGTGTAGGGTCATCGAGATGACCCGCTATCGGATGAGTCCTGTGTCCCGAGCAAGACCGTCGAGGGTGGTCGGCGTCATCGGTGATCCTGTGGCGCATTCGTTGTCACCGCTCATCCACAACGCCGCGTTCGATGCAATGGGGCTCGACTGGGTGTCCGTGGCGTTCAGGGTGGCCGCCGGACATGTACCAGAAGCGTTCGCCGGGATGCGCGCCCTCGAGATCGCGGGCCTGTCGGTGACGACCCCGCACAAGGACGCTGCAGCGGCGTCTGTCGACGAGCTCAGCGAGCTGGCACGCCGGCTCGGTGCGGTGAACTGCGTCATCTGGCGCGGCGGGCTGCTCTTCGGCGACTCGACCGACGGGGAGGGGTTCGTGCAGGCCCTTCGACGGGGCTGCGAGTTCGATCCCCGAGGCAGTCGCTGTGCGGTACTCGGAGCGGGAGGTGCGGCGCGCGCTGTCGTAGTGGCTCTGGCAGAGGCCGGCGCGACAGAGGTGGTGGTGGTCAACCGCACCCCCGAGCGCGCTCTTCAGGCGGCCACGCTTGCCGGAGACGCAGGGCGCGTGGGGAGCCCGAAAGACGTCACGGGTGCGGACCTTGTCGTACAGGCGACATCGCTCGGGATGGCGGACGCACCGAGCAGGGAACAGAGCAACACGCCGAGCAGGGCTCCGAGCCCAGGCGCAGACGCGCCTCATGGCGGATCGGCGGCGATGCCCGTCGACCCCGATCTTTTGCATCGCGGCCAGTTGGTGGCCGAGCTCGTGGTCAACCCGTTGGTAACCCCATTCATGGAAGCCGCCGAGGCGCGCGGAGCGCGCGCCTTCGGAGGGCTCGGGATGCTGGTGCACCAGGCGGCTCTTGCGATCGAGCTATGGACCGGCGAACCAGCCCCGCTCGAGACGATGTGGAAGGCCTTAAGAAGGCAGTGAGCGTCCTTCAACTAGTGGTGGCGCGCGTAGACGGATGCGAAGCTCCGCGTGACTTGTTACCCAACTGGCGGATCTCGCCGTTCGACACGACCCAAACGGTGCCGTCTGCGGCTCGTAGCCGCGTGACTCGAAGTGTCAGGTCCTCGACGGTCCCTGTGATGTCGCCGACTACGAGGGTGTCGCCGATGTCGAACTGGTCCTCCACGATGAGGAGGAACCCCGACAGCAGGTCACGCACCAGGCTCTGTGCCCCGAAACCGATGGTGGCTCCTATCACGGTCGCGCCCGCCAACAACGGGGTCAGGTTGATGCCGGCCGTCTCCAAGGCGACGAATAAGGCGATCGCCCAGACGATCACTCGCCAGACGTTGGCGACCAGCGCCGTCACGGTGCTGGCTCTGGCCGAAGCGCGCTGCGAGCCGCGACGTGCGGCTGCGCTTCGGGCGGCACTTCCGATCCAGTGGCGGATCACCCGGTTGCCGAGCCAGCTCACCGCCACAGCTCCGACGGCGATCGCGACGACGCTGACGGGTTTCACCACCACCTGCTGTAGATGGGCAGCGGTGGGCTGGGCGACCCCTGCCCATCGGAGCAGGTCGTAGAGCCAGCCGCTCACAGCCAGCAAGGGCGGGGTGGTCACTGGGGGCATGACCGGTATTCTGGTCCGCCGGAGCGCCCTGGTGAGCACTACTCTGTCCCCCCGTCCGTCCTCTGGGAGGTTGCTCGCCCTTCGAGTCGATGTGATGTTGGCACTCACCACGCTCGTCGTCGCGACGATCGGGGTGGTGATGGTGTACTCCGCCACTCGCTCGAAGCTGCTGCTCGCCGGATTGAGCCCGCACTACTACCTCAACCGCCAGGCTGCTTACGTCGTGTTCGGAGCGGTCCTCATGTTGGTGTTGGCGGCTATGGATTACCGGTGGCTCGAGCACGCCAGCGTCGTGCTCTACGCGGGGTTGGTCCTGGCCTTGCTGGCGATGTTCACGCCGATCGGTTCACGACGGCTGGGTGCCACCCGGTGGTTGCAGCTGGGTCCGGTCCAGATCCAGCCTTCTGCCTTCGGGACGCTCGTCCTGATCGTGATCGTGGCGACGTTCTGCGCGCGCAGACCCGAGGGTCTCGATCGCCAGGACCTGCTGAAGGTGCTCGGGCTCGTCGTTCTTCCGATCCTGCTCGTAGTGCGCCAGCCCGACCTGGGCAGTGGGATCGTCATGTGCGTGGTGCTCCTGGTGATGCTCGTGGTGGCCGGCATGCCGAACCGTTATGTCGTTCTGCTGGCGCTCGCCGCGGTGGGTGGCGCGTTCGCCGTCGTGCACCTGGGGTTGCTCAAGCCCTACCAGGTACAACGCCTGACGGGTTTCTTGAACCAGTCGAAGGGCGCACAGGGCGCCGGGTACAACTTGCAGCAGTCAGTGGCAGCTATCGGCTCCGGAGGCCCTTTCGGGAAAGGGCTCTTCCACGGGTCACAGACGAATCTTTCTTACGTACCTTCGCAGCCGACCGACTTCATATTCTCTGCAGTCGGGGAGCAGCTCGGCTTCGTGGGTGCGGCCACGGTACTGCTCCTTCTCGGGATCCTGTGCTGGCGGGTCCTGCGTGCCGCGCACTTTGCACGCGACCCCTTCGGACGACTGTTGGCCACGGGAGCCTTCACCCTGATCGCATTCAGCGCCTTCGAGAACGCGGGGATGTCGATGGGGATCATGCCCATAGCCGGGATCCCCTTGCCCTTCCTCAGCTACGGCGGGTCGGCCACCGTCGCTTTCTTCGCCGCAGTGGGTATCGCGCTGTCAGTCCACCTGCACCGCGGCCGATGACGTTCGCCGGGACTTCGGGCTCACCGACCAACGACGAACCCCTTCCGCAGGAGGTTTCGGAGCATCTTGTGGAGGAGCACGGCCAGCCTGGCGAGGAGGCTCCGCGGGATGCGGAAGAAGAAGACGGTCAGCCTGGCGAGGAGGCTCCGCGGGATCCGGAAGAAGAACACGGCCAGTCTGGCGAGGAGGGCGCGGGGCATCCGGTGGAGGAGCCGTCGGATTCCGGACGTTGGAGGTTGTCAGCGGTGACCGGGGTGGCGATGGAGCTTCCCGGGGTCCATCCGCAGATCGTGCTCCAGGAGTCGGAGGCCCCAAACCGGGTAGTGCGGATCCCTGTGGGATTCGCCGAGGGGACTGCCATCGCCTACGCGTGGCGCAGGATCGCCACCGCGCGCCCGCTCACGCACGAGCTGATGACCGAGATTCTTTCAGCTCATCAAGTGAGACTGGAAGGCGTCCGCATCACCGGTCGGCGCGGCCAGAGCTTCTACGCCGAGCTCGACACCACGGGACCGAAAGGGCGACTTGTAATTCCGTGTCGGCCCTCGGACGCGATCGCCCTCGTCTTACGCCAGCCGACGCCCACCCCGCTCCTGATAGCAGATGAGGTGCTCGAAGGCCGGGAGTTGGGGGAGACCTGAGAGAGCCATCGCTACCAGACCCACCCGACGTCGCGCTAGTGCCCTGGTGCGCGCACGGCCTATGCCCGCTGGGTCAACAGCGGTATGGCGGTTGCCTCCGCGGCGATTGCCGCACGTTCGCCCTCGTCCGAGATGCGCATGAGCAGTGCGATGAGCACGTAATTGGCGACGAGCGACGAACCGCCGTAGGCGATGAACGGCAGGGTGATCCCCGTGAGAGGGAGAAGGCGCACGATCCCCGCCATTATGAAGAACGCCTGCATGCCCAGTATGACCGTGAGACCCGCTGCGAGGAGTCTGGCGAAGTCTGAACGCGCCGTTTGCGCGATGCGCAGGCCGGCTCCCACGATCAGGACGAAGGCGAAGACGACCAGGCTGGTACCGAGCAGGCCCCATTCGGTGCCTATGGCGGCGAAGATGTAGTCGCTTCCGACCTCGGGAATCTTGGAGAGGTTGGCCTGGCCGAAGCCCAGTCCGGTGCCGAGTAGGCCTCCGGTGCCCAATCCGTAGATGCCCTGTACCAGCTGGTCCGAACCTCCAGGCAGGTTCACTCGGGTCCAAGGGTGCAGCCAGTTGGCTACGCGGTCTCCGACCTGGGAGAAGAGCCTGTTGGCGGCGAAGGCGCCGGCGGCGAAGAGCCCCATCCCGAAGACGATGTACCGGCCCTTGCCCGTTGCCAGCCAAAGCATCGATATGAACAACACGAAGATCAATAGTGCAAAGCCGACGTCGCGCTCGGCCGCGAGCACGACCATGGCCAAGCCCCAAGCCATGAGGATGGGAACGAGCGGACGGGGGTCGATCACGAGGCGATCACCGAGCCGGACGGTCGGGATCGAGAGGAGCTCCTGCTTCTCGGAGAAGTACGACGCGAAGAACACGCACAACAGGATCTTGGCGAGCTCCACCGGTTGGCCGCTGAGCGGGCCGAGCCTCACGAACAGTCGAACACTGGGCCCGTTGCGCACGGCGACGGCTTCGCCGAAATGCGGGATGAGCGGGGAGAGCAGCAGGAACACCGCGACGAGGAGCAAGATGTAGCGGTAGCGGTCGAGGTCGCGAGATCGCCGTACGACCAGGAGGGTTGCCACGTACATGGTGATCCCAACCGCCGTCCATGCCGCCTGCAGCTGGGGTGGGTAACTGTGGTGTTCGTCGATCACCGTGATCATCACGTACCCGAGGCCGTTCAAAAGAGTGGCGATGGGAAGAAGCACGGGGTTCGCGTCGGGGGCGAGGATCCGATTGGCGACGTGCGCGACGGCGGCCAGGCCGAGCACTATCGCGAGGAACAGGACCAGATCGGGCGGGATCTTCGAGGTGGTGCCGATAGAGGCGAGCGCATAGGTGGCGGCGACAATCACAGAGCCGAGCACGAGCAGGCCAAGCTCGGTTCGACGCCTCGCATTGTGCCCTTTGGGCCGAGTGCCCGATGTCGGGTGCTTCCGCCGAAGGCTCATCGCCCTCCCGGGGCGGTCCCTGCTCGCACGCGCTCCGAGCGCCCGCGACGGGGCGCCAGGGGAACCTCCTCAGGCGCTCGACGCAACGGGGCTCGGGCCACCGAGCGGCAGCCTAGAGCGTCGCGATGGCTCCGAGCGGCCATAGCGGACCAGGTACCGTGGAGGGATGGTGTCTAGACCGTCGTCCCCACAGGCCAGTGTCAAAACGGCCGCCCAGGTGCAGGGGGATGGGTCGGTGCTCCAAGAGGCACCTGTCGAGCACTCTGCCACGAAGCCGGCCGATGTGAAGCACCCTGTCACCAGGCCCGGCGATGTCGTGGGTGGGATGGGTCGTGAACGTTTCTCGAACCGGGAGCTGTCGTGGCTCGAGTTCAGCTCCCGGCTGCTCGACTTGGCGCAGGATCGCACGGTGCCCCTGCTCGAGCGGGTGAAGTTCTTGGCGATCTTCTCCGAGGGGCTCGACGAGTTCTTCGAGGTTCGTGTCGCCGGCCTCAAGGATCGGGTTGACGCAGGACTTCGCGGGCACTCCGCCGACGGGATGCGCCCGAGCGACACGCTGCGGGCGATAACGATTCGCGTACGCGAGCTGGTCGAGCGCCAGTCCAGGATCTTCATTCGTGAGATCGTCCCCGCCTTGGCGGACGCGGGGGTCCGTCTCTCGAAGTGGTCGGCGCTCGACGACGAAGATCGCGAGTACCTCGTAGACGTGTTCGAACGACAGATCTTCCCTGTACTCACTCCGCTTTCGGTCGATCCTGGCCATCCCTTCCCTTACATCTCGAACCTCTCGCTGAACCTGATCCTGCGGGTGGGCGACCCGGTGACCGGCGAGGAGCGTGTGGCGCGGGTGAAGGTCCCGCCGCTTCTCCCGCGGTTCGTCGTGATGCCCGACGGCGAGCGGTTCGTCCCTCTCGAGCAGGTGATAGCAGCTCATCTCGGGAGGCTCTTCGGCAACATGGTGATAGGCGAGCACTATGTCTTTCGCATCGCCCGTAATGCCGACTTGGCGCTCGAGGAGGACGAGGCGGACGACCTGCTGGCAGCGGTCGAGATGGAACTGCGCAGGCGGCGGTTCGGACGCGCGGTGCGCCTCGAAACCTCCTCGGACATGGCCGCGGACATGCGCGACATGCTGCTGCGCGAGCTCGACCTGGGGCCCGACGACCTTTTCGAGACCGAGGCCCCGCTGGACCTCGGGGGTCTGTGGAAGGTCCACGAGCTCGACCGTCCCGACCTCCAAGAAGAGCCCTGGGCACCGATGACCCCGCCAGTGTTGACGAACGCCGGCAGCGAACCGGCCGACCTGTTCGCGGTCCTGCGCGAGCGCGATGTGCTGGTCCATCACCCTTATGACTCGTTCACGACTTCGGTGGAGGCGTTCATAGCTCAAGCAGCACTGGACCCTGACGTGCTTGCCATCAAGCAGACCCTTTACCGGACCTCGGGTGACAGCCCGATCGTGGCGTCGCTCATTCAGGCTGCGGAGGCAGGCAAGCAGGTGGCCGCAGTGGTGGAGCTGAAGGCCAGGTTCGACGAGCAGGCGAACATCCTGTGGGCGCGCGCCCTCGAGGAAGCCGGCGTTCACGTCGTCTACGGGCTCGTCGGGCTGAAGACCCACTCGAAGGCAGCTTTGGTCGTGCGACGCGAGGAAGATGGCATTCGCCAGTACTGCCATGTGGGCACCGGCAACTACAACCCACGCACAGCGCGGCTCTACGAGGACATGGGTCTGTTGTCGGCAGACCCTGATCTGGGGACCGATGTCGGCAACCTGTTCAACTTCCTCACCGGCTATAGCCGTGCTGTTCACTACCGCAAGCTGGTGGTGTCCCCGCTGTCCATCCGGACCCGGATCGTCGAGCTGATCGAACAGGAAGCTGAGCTCGGCACCGAGGGCCGGATCACGGTGAAGGTCAACGGGCTGACCGACCCCGAGGTCATCGACACCCTCTATCGCGCTTCGGGGGCGGGAGTTCCCATCGAGCTGATCGTGCGGGGCCTGTGCTGCCTGCGACCTGGGGTCCCGGGCCTGTCCGAGACGATTCGTGTGCGCTCGATCGTCGGCCGCTTCCTCGAGCATTCGCGTATCTACCGGTTCGGGGGAACTGCCCACCCGCTCACGCTCCTCATGGGATCGGCAGACCTCATGGAGCGGAACCTCGATCGACGTGTCGAGCTTCTGTTCCCGGTGATCGACGAAGAGCTGCAGGCGAGGCTACTCGAGGTGCTCGAGTTGGACCTCGCCGACGACACGAATTCCTGGGTGTTAGGTCCTGACAGCAAGTGGTCACGAGTCCCGACGACCGCTGGGGTGAGCGTGCAGAGCTGCCTGCAGGAGCTCGCACGCGATCGTGTCCGCCGCCGCCTCGATGCTGGGAGCCTTGGCGCCCCCAGTACCTGAACGCGTCCACCGAAACGCCTGTGACTGCTGCACCGCCCCGCGCACGACCAGGTGGCGCGCGATCGGCAATGGGTGGACGTCACACAGCTTGGTGACCCGCGTCCTCGTGCAGTGAGCCGGCCGCCTTCGGAAGACCGCCGTCCGGTGTGGGCGCGCCTGGTGCACTCGAAGCGGCTTGTGGTTCGTCGGCGGTCGTGTGTGAGTCAGCGGCCGCATCCGAACCGTCGGCACGATCCATGAGAGGGGGCCGCTGCTCGACGATGTCTTCGTGCACCGAGCGGATGCGCTCGCGCCAGCCCTCGGAGGTGAAGCGAAGTGAGAGATAAGTCCCACCGCCCACCGGGATGGGAAGCCAGAAGTTGACCAGCCGGTAGCCGAGCACTCCGAGGGTAGCGACTCCCGTAGGGACATGGAACCCGACAAGCGTCGGGATGAGAACGCCCTCCACCACACCGAGCCCACCGGGTGTGATGGGTATGACGGCGAGCACGTTCGCAAGGCCGTAGGCGACCAGCAGATCGATTGGCGAGACCAACTTGTGGAACGCGGCGATGAACACCCATAGGGAGGCGGCGTCGAACAACCAGTTGGCTGCCGCCCACGCGATAGCACGGTTCAGCAACTCACGTTCGTTGGCCAAGGCCCGGAGTCGGTCGGCTATGCCCTGAACGGCATCTGCCAGACGGTCCCCGTCGAGGAAGGGCACGCGGCCGGTCAGGGTCCTCACGATTTCGACGGCACGTCGACGGCCTTTGGTCAATAGCACGATGACCGCAGCGAAGATGCCCATCATCAGCACCCCCGCGCCGGCTGCGACCGCGTAGAGGGGGTTGTAGCCGTGGAAGAAGAGCGACACGAAGAGTGCCAGCCAGAAGACGACGTTCAGCACGACGGCCGAGCCCACCCCTTGCATGGCCAGTGCAAAGGCAGCATCGCGCCCACTCACATCGTTCTTGGTCATGAGCCGGTACGCGAGAGCGGTGCCGGGTGCGGTTCCTCCGGGCATGACGTGGCTGAGGGCGAGGCTCGACATGTTGATCCGAAACAGCCGCCAGCGCGAGGGGCCAGTCCGGGGGAGGAGAGTGTGTGTGAGCTGGGCGTAGGCCGCCAGAGCCGCGCCTTCGAGCACCACTCCGGCGAGCAGGTAGGCGACGTTGACCCGGCCTATCAAGTTGAGCGATCTACGGGCGCCCTCGTGGCCGAGCACAGGTGGGACGAGGTATGCGATCAGGAACAGGACTACGAAGGCGCCGACGCCCCAGCGGATCCCCTTGCGCAGTCGCCGGCGCGGTGAGCTTTTCTGGCGCCTCCGCAGCATCCGTTCATGCTGGCACGTGGGAGAGGAGCCCAGCTGCCATGCTGGTGGAATGCCTCCGGAGCACACCACGGCGGACCCGCAGGATGTCGCGATACGCCGGCAGGACGTCGCGATACCCCCGCAGGACGTCGCGATACCCCCGCAGGACATCGCGGCGGCCCCGAGGCACGCTGTGAACCCCCAGGGACAACACCCGGTGATCCCCGAGGACGCCTCGGCCCTCGAGACGCGGCGTGCCCGCCTGTGGGAGGCGGCCGGAGCCCGGGGTATCCCCCTGCAGACGATCCTCGCGTTCGTCGGGGTTGTGGTGGCCGTCTACCTGGCAGGACTGCTGATCTACAAGCTCCGCGAGATCATCCTGCTGATCGTGGTCGCGGGATTCATCGCGCTGCTGCTCAACCCTGCAGTCACGTTCCTCCAGCGTCGGGTGGTGCGACGTCGGGGGAGCGCGGTGGCCATCGTCACGGTGTTGGCAGTGCTCGTGTTCGCAGGACTGGCGGCGGCTTTCGGCTATCCGCTGGTGAACGGCATCACCCACCTCGCCAAGAGCCTCCCGAAGTACGTGAACCAGGCGGAGCACGGGAAGGGTTGGATCGTCCACCTGGCGCGCAAGTACCACGTGCAGCACTGGGTACAGCAGAACCTGGCGCCGAAATTGGCGAGCTTCGGCAAGAACCTGTCCAAGCCCGCCCTGACGCTAGGGAAAGGGGCGGTGTCGCTCCTCGCTGCCCTGGTGGCGATGCTCATGCTGGTGCTCTTACTATTGCTCGAAGGTCCGAAGCTGCGACGGGGTGTGCTGCGCATGATGAGCCCCGAGCGGCGTGTCACGGTCATCCGAGTTGCCGAAGAGGTCAGCCGGTCCGTTACCGGCTACATGCTCGGCAACTTGATCACCTCGGTCATCGCCGGGGTTGTGGTCTACGTGACTCTGTTCGCGTTGGGAGTGCCGTTCGCCTTGCTGTGGGCGCTCTGGGTGGCGATCGTGGACTTCTTGCCGATGATCGGCGGTGCCCTTGCAGGCGTCCCGACCGTGCTCTTCGCTCTGGGGCACTCGCTCACGGCCGGCATCGTGGTGTTCGTGGTCTTCGTCGTGTACACCCAGGTGGAAAACCACGTGCTCAATCCGATCGTCATGAGCCGGACGGTGAAGGTGAACCCGCTGCTCGTCCTGATAGCCATCTTGGTGGGGGCCAGCGTCGGCGATTTGGTGGGAGGAGTCTTCGGTGGCTTCGTGGGTACCCTTCTGGCCATCCCCGTGGCCGGGTCGATCCAGGTCGTCGCTCGCGAGGTATGGCAGGCGACGGCCCCCGAGAGTGCCGAGGTTTAGGCTGAGGCCGATGCTCCCGCTGGTGGTGCTTCCCACCTACAACGAGTCTGAGAACATCGAAGGTGTCATACGGAGGATCCGTGAGGCACTTCCGGAAGCCGGCATGCTGGTTGTCGATGACGGAAGCCCCGATGGCACCGCCTACATAGCAGAGCGCCTGGGCAAGGAGCTGGGGCAGGTGGAGGTCATGCGCCGCCCGGCCAAGGCAGGCCTCGGTAGTGCCTACCGCGCCGGATTCGCCTGGGGGCTCGAGCGAGGGTTCGAAGCCTTCGTGGAAATGGACTCCGATCTCTCCCACGAACCCGAGGCGCTGCCAAGTCTCGTCGCTCCGCTCGCCGAAGGGATCGACTTGGTTGTCGGGTCGCGGTACATACCAGGCGGTTCCATCCCGAACTGGCGTCTGCACCGCCGGCTGCTGTCGCAGGGTGGGAACATCTACGCCTCGTTGATGCTGGGGCTGCACGTCACCGACTCGACCTCGGGCTTTCGGGCGTACGGCGCAGACATCCTCCGCCGGGTGGACCTCGGCGCTGTGCGGGCGGACGGGTACGGTTTTCAGATAGAGATGGTTCACCAAGTGCTTGAGCATGGCGGAACGGTGACCGAGGTCCCGATTCGCTTCGTAGACCGCGTCGAGGGCAAGTCGAAGATGTCGGGCCACATCGTCGTGGAGGCCCTGGTGCTCGTTACGTGGTGGGCTTTCCTGCGGGTGGCACGTGCGTTCCTGGGGGTGCTGAGGCCAGCCGCGACGAGTCGAGCCACCGGTCCGCGCCGAGCGCGTCGGACCCAGAGTGCAGGCAGGCTCAGCCCTGCATCGGCTCGAAAGCCCTTGGAAGGCGTGTCCTCCACCTTCCCTAATTCCGTTTCCGGCGCTGCCGCCGATGCCGCGACTGCGGTTCCCACGAAGAGCGAAAGCTCGGCACGCCAGGAATCGGCGTGCCAGGAGAAGGCGTCCGAGCAAGAGGACGAGGGTGAGTCGGGTGGCGGCTGAAGCCGTCAGTCTCTTGGAGCCGATCTGATGGACACCTCGGCGCGGATCCTCGTGGTGGACGACGAGCCCTACATCACGGACCTGCTCTCAGCCGCCCTCAAATTCGAGGGCTTCGCCGTGGAGGTTGCGGCCACCGGGACCGAGGCCTTGGCGCTGGCGGAGGGGAGCCGTCATGATCTCGTGCTGCTGGACGTGATGCTGCCCGACGTCACCGGTACAGACGTCTGCCGAAGGCTGAGGGACCTGGGGATTGCCACGCCGGTGCTGTTCCTCACGGCTCGCGACGCCACCGACGACAAGGTGGCTGGCCTCAGGGTAGGCGGCGACGACTACGTCACGAAGCCGTTCAGTTTGGACGAGCTGGTGGCGCGGATACATGCCGTGCTGCGACGCACGGGCCGCTCGAACGGCATCGCGAACGCACGCCTGGTCTTCGCGGATCTCGAGATGGACGACGAGACTCACGAGGTGTGGAGGAACGGGATCTTGCTCGATCTCACCGCCACCGAGTTCAACTTGCTTCGCTACATGCTCGAGAATGCCAGGCGGGTCCTCTCCAAGGCGGAAATCCTCGACAACGTGTGGTCCTATGACTTCGACGGGGACCCGAGCATCGTCGAGACCTACGTCAGCTACCTGCGCAAGAAGGTCGACTGCTTCGAGCCCCCGTTGATCCACACGATCCGAGGCGTGGGGTACAGCCTGCGGCTGCCTCGGGGCTGAGGAGCAGGGCGTGTCGATCAGGCGACGTCTGGTGGCGGGGACGTTGCTGCTCCTCGTCGCAGCAATCATCACCGCAGACGTCGTCACCTCGTCCTCGCTGCGATCGTTCCTGATCGGGCGGCTGGACGAGCAGATCGACGTTGCCCAGAATCAGGCGTTCACCTACATCTACGACATGAACCGTCGCGACGTGCGCGAACACGAGGCGTTGGCCACCGACCACCCCCAAGCGTGGTTGGCGCAACTGGCGACTGCGAAGGACCCCTCTTGTGGCTCGGCGAGCGGGGCGTCGTCGTCGAGTGCCTCGGGTAGGAGCTCAGTGGCGGCGAGCAGCACTGCCAGCGGAGGGTCCGCCGCCAGGACGCCCCGGCTCAACGGGTTCACTCTCGCAACGTTGTTGAGCCCGGATGTCTACGTCGAGGTGGTAGACACCGCGGGCACCGTCGTGTTCAGAGACCCCTCCGGGTCCTGCACTCATCCCGACCCCGCCCCGGTCCTTCCGGCGCGTCTTCCCGTTCAGGCGTTGCCGCTCTCCCATGTGTTCGGGCGCAACCACGGTCCGTATGTTCCCGACCGCCCGTCGTTCGACGTGTCGGCCGTGGGGGCATCGGGCGCGCGCTACCGGGCTCAGGTGGTCGCGGTACCCGGCGGCAGCTTGGTCACCGCTGTCGCGCTCGAGCCGACGGACAGGACCCTGGCGTCGCTCACTCATGTGGAGTTGGCGGTCTCGATAGTCGTCGTGCTGGCACTGCTGGTGTTGGTGCTGTGGATCGTCCGTTTCGGCCTGCGGCCGCTCGAAGACATGACCGAGACGGCCGGGGCCATAGCGGGAGGCGATCTCACCCGGCGGATCCGGCGCACCGACGAGCGCAGTGAGGTCGGGAGGCTGGGGGCCGCGCTGAACGGCATGCTCAGCCAGATCGAAGCGGCGTTTCATGAACGTTCGGTGTCGGAGTCACGGCTGCGGAGATTCGTAGCCGACGCCTCACATGAGCTACGGACGCCGCTCACCTCGATCCGCGGCTATGCGGAGCTGTTGCGCAAGGAAGCCTTCAGTGACGAGGATGCGCGCCGGCGAGCGTCAGAACGCATCGAGCACGAGGCCGCGCGGATGAGCGTTCTGGTGGATGACTTGTTGTTGCTAGCGCGCCTGGACCAAGGTCGGCCACTCGAACGCTCTCCGGTCGATGTCGCAGAACTGGTGAGCGATGCGGTGGACGCAGCGCGTACCGTTGACCCGCGACGCCCGATTTCACTCGAGAAGCATGGCAGCGTCTTCGTGAAAGGGGATGCTGTTCGGCTTCGCCAGGTGGTCGACAACCTGTTGCGCAACGCGGAGGTGCACACACCCCCAGGGACTGCGGTGCACCTCGGTGTTGTTCGAGCGGGCGAGTCCGTTGTGATCACGGTCGCTGACGAAGGCCCTGGCCTCGACGCCGAGGAGCTGGCTCGGGTGTTCGACCGGTTCTACCGAGGGAACGAGGCTCGCACCCGTGGTGGAACAGGTTTGGGCCTGTCGATCGTCGCCGCATTGGCCGAGGCTCACGGGGGGAGGGTTCACGTGGAGAGCGTCCCGGGCCAAGGTACGACGTTCACAGTCGAGCTTCCGGCACTCGGGCCGCCGAGCGATTCCTCGGGTGCGGCTCTCGCCGAGGAACGTCCGAGCTTGTCGCGACCAATGGTGTGAGCGCGACGCGCGAGCTGTTCGTGACAGACCGCGGCAGTGGCCCCGCGGTGGTGTTCGTCCACGGCCAGCCCGGGCTCGGCAGCGACTTCGATGCGGTGACAACGCTGCTGGTCGACGACCACAGGGTCATCGCGCCAGACCGTCCCGGGTACGGCGCGAGCGGCAATCCAGCACTGTCCATGGCGCAGAACGCCGAGTTGCTGGGCGCTCTCATAGAGGACAGGGCAGCTTCGCCTGCGACGGTGGTAGGCCACAGCTACGGCGGCGGCGTGGCGCTGCTCCTGGCCGCTGCACGGCCAGAGCTCCTCGCAGGGTTGGTGCTGGTCGACTCAGTGGGCAGGGCGGATAGCGTCAACGTCGTCGACCACGTGCTGGCCGCGCCGGTCGTGGGCGAGACGGTGAGCGCGGCGGGTCTGCTGGTGCTGGGGCGGGTGCTGCCCAGGCTCCGTGCGCTCGTCAGTCTCGCCCCCGGTGACATGTTCCGACTGCTTCGGGTGAGCCTTCCCGATTCGAGCTACCTGGAAGTGGCCTCCAAATGGGGCCGGCAGGTGTGGCGCAGCTTCGTGTTCGAGCAGCGAGCGCTGCTTCGCGAGATCGGCGAGGTGGAAGCCTCGTTGCCGACGATCGTCGCACCTACGGTCGTTATTGCCGGCACATGGGACGTGGTGGTCGCTCCGTCGGTGGCGGCGAGCATCGCGGCGTCGGTCGCGGGGGCGGAGTTCGTCACGGTGGGCCACGTCGGTCATTTCGTGCCGCGCGACGCGCCGGACGTCGTTGCGCGCGCTGTCAGAAGAACAGAAGCGCGCGCGGCACCTCTGAGAACCGACGATCAGACGACCGGGGACCCGGCCGGGGACGATCAGCTGTAGTAGCGGTAGACGACCTGCGCTACGCAACGCGGCTTTTCCTCGCCCTCGGCCTCGATGGTGATGTCGACCACCGACTGAATGCCGCCCGGGACATCTTCCATGGAGGCGAGGGTGGCACCGAGGCGAACCTTCGAGTTGACCTTCACCGGTGCCGGGAAGCGAACGCGGTTGCATCCGTAGTTCACGGCGAAGTTCAGGTTCTTGACGTCGTACACATCGTGAAGCAGTGGGGGGATGAGCGACAAGGTCAGGTACCCGTGAGCGATTGTCGAGCCGAACGGGCTGGCGGCAGCTCGTTCGACGTCTACGTGGATCCACTGGTGGTCACCGGTGGCCTCGGCGAACAGGTTTATCTGGGCCTGGTCCACCAGGTGCCAGTCGGAGTAACCGATGTGCTGGCCGTTGTTCTTCGTGAGCCACTGCCTGAGCTCGTCCATGCCGTGGAGGGTGGTAGTCATGGGTCTAAGGGTACTCGTGCGAAGCATCCGGCGAGGAATCCGACAGGCCGCCCCACACCTCGCGAGCCACGCTAGGTCGACCCCTTCGGGGGCCGACGAGCGGGCCCTACTTGAACCAGATTCGCTGGTACTCCCGGCTCTGGGGATGCACCAGCAAGGCGAATAGCACGACGGCGAAGAGGAGGGTGATCAGGATCGAGTACGCACCCAGGGCCAGGATGCCGATGTCGCCGAGGATGTTCAGTGCCGCCAGGGCGATCCCGAGCCCGTAGGCCCAACGCCACTCGTTGGCGACCCCGAACCCGGCCACACCGAGCCCGAGCGGGATGATCGAGAAGAGGGGATAGGCGCCGAGGAGGATCCACAGCAGGCCGAAGGCGGCCGTGATGTAGCAGAGGATCACCGCGCCCTGGAGCGTCTGCGGCTGGGAGCTGTCGAACCACTTGCGTCGTTCGGGCATCGCATCATTCTGTCAGGTCGAGGCGAGTCATAATCGTTCAGCAAACCGGAGAGGAATTGTCAGGCGCTGAACCTTCGTGGCGGGCAAGGCGGGCGGGTCTTTTCGCAGGACGCGTAGGCAACGGGGCGAGCTCCGAGGCGAGGCCGCCAGCAAGAAGAGCGGGCACACAGCGCCGTGCTTGTACGCTGGGCGTTCGTGAAGTTCGCCGGAGCGAGGCAAGCTCCCGGTGCCGTTCGCCAACGAGGTGAGTGGCGTCGCCAGTGGCGTCGTTTCTCGCGCGGCGCGAGCGCGAATACAGCGAGCTCACGCTATCCCGCGGAGATGCACGTCGCGGACGAGCATCACCGCGCCATAGGCACCGGGGGAGCACGTGCGGCGGTGTTCGGGGTCTCGGACGGTCTCGTCACGAACGTGGCTCTGATCCTCGGCATGGCTGCTGCCCACCCTGGTGGCTCGGTGGTGCGCCTCGCCGGGTTGGCCGGGCTCGTCGCCGGCTCCTTCTCCATGTCGGCGGGTGAGTACGTTTCGATGCGCGCCCAGAGAGAGTTGTTCGAACGCGAGCTGGCGCTCGAGAAGCGCGAGATCCAAACCCGGCCAGAAGGCGAGCGGCGCGAGCTCGCCCGGATCTATGAGAGCCGAGGCATCGATCCCGACACAGCACGGCGCCTCGCGAACGAGATGATGCGCACGCCGGAGCTGGCGCTCGAGACTCACGCCCGTGAGGAGCTCGGCATCACGCCGAGCGGGCTGGGCTCTCCGATACAAGCTGCGGTTCTCTCGTCGGTCACTTTTGCCGTCGGGGCGCTCCTGCCGCTTCTTCCGTGGCTCGTGTCCGGCGGGATCGCGGCGACCGTCGGATCGGTGGTCATTGGGGCGGTTGCGGCCCTCGCGGTGGGCGCGGCGCTGGCGATGTTCACTGACCGCACCTGGTGGCGTTCGGCGTTCCGGCAGCTTGCCATCTCGGCGGTGGCTGCAGCCATCACCTTCGGTATCGGCCACGCGGTCGGAGTCTCGGCGCTTCACTGAGCCGAGGAGCCTTCGCCGTGAACGCTGTCGAGATCAAACGGCGAATGGGCGAGTTCGACATTGCCGAGGTATCGCAACTCCTGCAGGAGATCGCCGCGGTGGACGCGCACGCGCCGCTCGGCGAGCACCAATGGCTCGACCTGGTCCACGGCGGGCGCAAGGGGTTCGCCGGCTTCGTGGCGCGTGAGAGCATCGACGGACCACTCGTCGGGTACGCGCAACTGAGCCGAGGGCACAACACCTGGGCCGTGGAGGTCGCGGTCCGCCCCGACCACCGCTCACCGAGACACACCGTGGGCGTGGAGCTGCTCACCGCGGCGCTCGGCGAGGCGAGACGCCTCGGCGGTGGCCACGTGCACCTCTGGGTGGCCAAGCCCACAGTCGACACCGACGCGACGGCAGAGCGGTGCGGGCTCGCGCGTGGTCGAGATCTCTACCAGATGCGCCTGTCACGTCCGATCTCGGACGGGCGTCCACGGGTGACGACACGGCCTTTCCAACCCGGGGTGGACGAGGCGTCTTGGCTCGAGGTGAACAACCGCGCCTTCGCCTCACACCCCGAGCAAGGCGGTTGGACGCTCGACACAATTCTCGAGCGCGAGGCAGAGCCGTGGTTCGATCCCGACGGGTTCCTGGTTCATGAACGCGACGGCAGGATGGCGGGCTCGTGCTGGACCAAGGTGCACCGCGAGGCCGAGCCACCCATGGGCGAGATCTACGTGATCTCTGTGGATCCCGATTTCCAAGGGCTCGGAATTGGAAGATCACTCGTGCTTGCAGGCCTCGATCACCTTTCTGTTATTGGCGTCGAGAGGACGATGCTGTACGTCGATGCCGCGAACGATCCGGCGGTGTCGCTCTATCGGTCCCTCGGTTTCGAGCTCGACCACGTCGACCGGGCCTACACCGGTGACGTCTGATGGCACGACCGCGCTCGGCGCGCAGCCGTGCACGCGAGATTGCCTCTCGTCTGTCTGGGGAGTACCCGGGCAGCGCAGGCGAGCTGTGCGCGCTGCGTCACGACGGAGCGTTCCAGCTGCTCGTCGCGACGATCCTCTCCGCCCAGTCCACCGACGAGCGTGTGAACATGGTCACGCCGGAGCTGTTTGGCACGTTCGGGACCCCTGAGGCGCTGGCCGCCGCCCCTCTCGACCGGCTCGAGGAGCTCATCTACTCGACGGGCTTCTTCCGGACGAAGGCACGAAGTCTCGTGGGGATGGCCCGAGCTGTGGTCGAGCGTTTCGGAGGGACGGTGCCTTCGGAGCTGAAGGACCTCACCAGCTTGCCCGGCGTGGGCCGCAAGACGGCGAACGTGGTGCGCAGCGTTGCCTTCGATCTGCCGGGATTGCCGGTGGACACGCACGTGGGGCGGGTGGTGCGCCGGCTCGGGCTGAGCGAGCAGAGCGACCCCGACAAGGTGGAGGCGGAGGTGACCGCTCTCGTGCCGCCGGAGCAATGGGGGACTTTGAGCATCCGCCTGATCCTGCACGGCCGCCGGGTGTGCACAGCGCGCGCTCCGCGGTGCACGGAGTGCCTGCTCGCCGACATCTGTCCGTCGGCCCGGCTCCCGGTACGTCTCTCACCCGCATGAGGACAGGGCCGGCGGCGGGCCGAGGTCTTGGTCTCATGGAGCAGGACGGGTCGAGGACCCGACTGGGTCCTAGGCCGAGTCAGACGACGTTGTGAAAATGTTTTTGGAGATCGCTGGAAGAACCGCTCGACAAGTGATGTTGTGATAGGTCAGCGGAACCGGTTCCCGCCACCGGATTCCGCGAGCGTGGGGTCGGGATCCGCCGCCTGACCCGCTCGCGATGACGGCGTCCTTGGGACGCCGTCATCGCGTCCCGCTTTCGCTCGTAAGACCGTTCGCTCGTAAGACCGTTCGCTTGCAGCAGCGTTCGCCCGCAAGGCCATTCGCTCGCAGCCCGGTACCGCTCTTTGATGTCGGACGTGTCAAAGGCCGTGGTCGGGGGCGGTGAGCTTCTGGAGGCGTCGGTATGCGCCCCGAAGGGCGCGTTCGGCAGCGAAGACCTCGGTGGAGGTCTCCTCGTCTTTCTCCGCCTCGGCCGCCTCGGCGATGGCGCCGAGCCGTCGGGTCAGCTCTTCGAGAGCCGTAGCCACCGACGAGAGCTCTGCAATCGGCGCGCTCATCTGTCGGGTCTTCTCGAAAACGCCGATGTGCAGGCTGTCGTGCCCATTCGTTTCCTCGCCTTCGGCTCGGTCATGTCACGATCATGTCCCAGCAAGCCACCCGCGTACAGCAGCCGGGCCATGTCTGCCCACTAAGGCCATGTCATGTCATGAGTACGATTGTGGGCCCGTGCCTCTCGCTCGTCTCGACCTTCGCGGCGTCCCGGCCGCCCAGATAGCGGCAAAGGTGGCGCGGCCGGCTTCAATGCGGGGTCTTCCCACCGAAGAGGTCCGTTCGATCCTCGAGGAGGTGCGAACCGACGGCGACATCGCGCTGCGGCGGCTGACCGAGCGGTTCGACGGGGTTGTGCTCGATTCCCTGCGAGTGCCGCGAGAAGAGCTGGAGCAAGCCCGTGCCGTGGTCGCGCCGCAGCTACGCGAAGCACTGGAGGTGGCCTACGGCCGGATCCTCGCTTACCACAGTCAGGAGAGTAGGCCCGAGGAGGACTTCGAGATGGACGGCGTGAGGGTGCGCCGGCTGGTTCGGCCCGTCGTACGGGCCGGGTTGTACGCGCCCGGCGGGCGCGCTCGCTACCCGTCGACCGTGCTCATGTGCGCCGCTCCGGCCAGAGTGGCCGGAGTCGAGGAGCTGGCGCTATGTGTCCCGCCCGGGCCGGACGGCGCTGTGGCGACGGAGACCTTGGCGGCCGCAGCGATTGCTGGAATCGACGAGGTCTACCAGATCGGCGGTGCTCAGGCGATTGGGGCACTGGCGTTCGGGACACAGACGGTGCGCCCTGTCGACGTCATAGTCGGACCGGGCAACCGCTTCGTGGCGGAGGCCAAGCGCCAGGTGTCGGGCCTCGTGGGGGTCCCGTCGGCGTTCGCCGGGCCCTCTGAGGTGGTCGTCGTGGCCGACGCGACGGTGCCGGCGAAGTGGGTGGCCGTTGACGTGCTGGTGCAGGCTGAGCACGGGCCCGACGGCTTGGCATGGCTCGTGACCTGGTCGGAGGAGGTGGCGGAGAACGTTCTCGGAGAGATCGAACGCCTGGTGACATCCTCGCCCCGTCGCAGCGAGCTCATTTCCACGCTCGACTCGGGGGGCTCGCTGGTGCTCGTGGACGGGCCAGCCGAGGCGATCTCCCTGGCCAATGCCGTCGCACCCGAGCACCTGGAACTGCTCGTTCAAGGGGCAGAAGCACTCGTCGATCTGGTTCGAAGCGCCGGGGCCGTGTTCTGCGGGGCCTATTCTCCGGCGAGCATCGGCGATTATCTCGCCGGCCCGAACCACGTGCTGCCCACGGCCCGAAGCGCCCGCTTCTCCTCGGCGCTGCGGGTGGACGACTTCCGGACTCACATCCACGCCGTCTCGGTGGAGCGTGACGGCCTCTTGCACCTGGCTCCGTACGTAGAGGCGATCGCCGAAGCCGAAGGTCTCGCCGCTCACGCGTTGTCGGTGCGGCTGCGCGCGGAGGGAGCCGACGGAGAAGACAGCGCCGTAGAAGCGACGGACACACGTTGATGTCCCGCCTCGTTCCCGTGCGCCCGGATCTCGTCGGGCTCTCCGGCTACCACTCGCTACAGGTTGACGTGCAGGTACGCCTCAACTCGAACGAGTCACCGTTGCCCCCACCGGATGCCTGGTTCGAGGAGCTCGGCTCGGCGTTGAGCAGCGTCGACTTCAACCGGTATCCCGATCGCGAAGCCCTCGCCCTTCGCGAGGCGCTGGGCGAGCTTCACGGCGTGGGTCCCGAGGAGGTCTTCTGCGCGAACGGGTCCAACGAGGTCCTGCAATGCCTGTTGCTCGCCTATGGCGGCTCGGGACGCTGCGCCGTGCTCTTCGAGCCGACCTACGCGCTTCACCGTCACATCGCGTTGCTCACCGCCACCGAAGTGAGGAGCATTTGGCGGGCTGCCGACTACAGCCTCGACCTGCTTGAGGCAGACGCGCTAGTCGAACGCGTCCGTCCCGTCGTCACCTTCCTCTGCTCGCCGAACAACCCGACCGGGCGTGCCGAGCCCCCAGAGGTGGTCACGCACCTTCTCGAGCGAGCCCCCGGGCTGCTGGTGGTCGACGAGGCCTACGGGCAGTTCGCACCCACCAGCGCGCTCGACCTGAGGCGATCCGAACGACGCGAGACCAGGCGGCTCGTGGTGATTAGGACTTTCTCGAAGACGTGGTCCATGGCCGCCTGCCGGCTCGGGTACCTGGTGGCCGATCAAGAGGTGGTGGAGGCGTGCGAGAGCGTGGCGCTCCCGTACCACCTCGGCGCCCTCACTCAGGTGGCTGGTCGCCTCGCCCTCCGCCACGTAGCAGCCATGGAGGAGCGCGTGTCGCTCGTGAAAGAGGAGCGAGGCCGCATCTCCGCAGCGCTGAGAGATCTACCAGTGGAGACCTGGCCCTCGGACGCGAATTTCATCTTGTTCAGGCCCCTGGAGTGGTCTGCCAAGCAGGTATGGAACGATCTGCTCGAGGAGTCGGTTCTGGTGCGTGACTGCTCGGAGTGGCGCGGGCTCAGCGAGTGTCTGCGGGTGACGATTGGCACTGCCAAGGAGAACACCCGCTTCCTCTCGGCTCTCCGATCTAGCCTCGGGCGTGCGCAGACGGGAGAGCATGCGCAGAGGGAGAGCAATGAGACAGAGGGCCTTGACCCGTAGCTTGTCGCAGAGCGTGTGGCAGGTGGAGTCGCCATGAGCGCGCCCCGGCGCGCCGAGCGCTCGCGCCACACCAGGGAGACGATGGTCGAGGTCGGCATTCTCCTCGACGGGACCGGAACGGTGGAAGTGTCGACAGGCCTTCCTTTCTTCGACCACATGCTGTCGCAGCTCGGGCGGCACGCAGGCATGGACCTCAAGGTGTCTGCCACGGGGGATCTCGACGTGGACGCGCACCACACCGTGGAGGACGTGGGGCTCACGATCGGAGAAGCTCTCGCAAAGGCGCTCGGAGACGGAGCGGGAATCCGCAGGTTCGCCTCGATCGCGTTGCCGCTCGACGAGGCCCTGGTGGAGGTGGCGCTCGACGTGTCTGGACGTCCTTACCTTGCTTACGCGGTGCCGTTCGACCCCGACGCGCCTGCGCTCGGGACCCCGCCGTTCGACCCACAGCTCGCTGAGGAATTCTGGAGGGCCTTCTGTACCACTGCTGCGCTCACCCTTCACCTACATATGGTGAGCGGGAAGAACTCCCACCACGTGATCGAGGCGTCCTTCAAGGGTGTGGCCCGCTGCCTTCGTGACGCGCTCAGATTGGAAGGAAGTGGCGTTCCCTCGACGAAAGGTGCGCTCGGTTGATCGCAGTCCTCGACTACGGCATAGGGAACTTGCGCTCGGCCGAGAAGGCCCTCGTCCATCTGGGGGCGGACGCGCGTCTGGTGACCGATCCGGAGGTCGCTGCCTCCGCTGCGGGGGTGGTGATGCCGGGCGTGGGGGCGTTCGGCCCGTGCGCCGCGGCCCTGCGCAGCAGCGGCTTGGGCGAAGTGGCCCTCGACGCGATCGGACGTGGCGTCCTGTTCCTCGGCATTTGCGTGGGCTTCCAGCTCCTCTACGAGGGCTCGGAGGAGGCGCCTGGCGTCGCCGGCCTGGGGGTGCTGGGCGGCACCGTGCGCTCACTGCCTGACGGCGTGAAGCGCCCGCAGATGCAATGGAACCAGCTGTGTCGGCGCGACGGGAGCGATGGCGCCTTGCTGGCTGGACTGGGCGACGGGCCGTGGGTCTATTTCGTACACTCCTTCGCCCCGCAGATCACCGAAGACGTGGTCGCGACATGCGACTACGGAGGCCAAGTGGTGGCCGCGGCCGAGCGAGGTTGCGTGTGGGGAACGCAGTTCCACCCGGAGAAGTCCGGGGCGGTGGGGCTTGCCGTTCTGAGCAACTTCGTCAAGGCGTGCAGCGACGAGGAGCCAGCCACTGAAGCTCATGGGACATGGATCTCTTCTGCGCAATAGACCTGCGAGGCGGGGCGGCAGTGCGCCTCGTTCGTGGCGACTTCGATCGACAGCGCACATACGGAGATCCACTCGAGCTCGCGCGCAGGTATGTGATCGCCGGCGCGAGCTGGTTGCACGTGGTGGACCTGGATGCCGCGCGCACAGGTGAGCCGGTGAACCGCGACATCGTTCTCGAACTCGCCAAGGCGGTAGACGCGCGGATCCAGACAGGCGGTGGTGTGCGCGACGAGATGGCTGCGGCGGCGTTGTTGGACGGCGGTATCGAGCGTGTCGTGCTGGGCACCGCCGCCCAAGTGAGCCCTGGCCTCGTGGAGTCACTGGCACAGAAGTACCCGGGTCGGGTCGTGGTAGGCCTGGACCACCGGCGCGGAGGCGCCCAAGTGGCGGTGCAGGGGTGGGAGCAGGAGAGTGGCACCTCTCTAGAGGCGTCGGTGGAACGTCTCGGGGGTATGGATCTCGCTGCGGTCGTCGTCACCGCAATCGAACGCGACGGCACCCTCGAAGGGCCTGACCTCAGGGACCTCGGCAGGGTGCTCGGCTCGACGACTCACCCGGTGATCGCCTCGGGCGGTGTGCGATCGGTCGCCGACCTGGTCGATATCGCCCGGTTAGAAGTGGGCGGGCACCGACCCGCCGGAGCGATCGTGGGCATGGCCATCGTCGAGGGGCTCCTGGGGGTGGAGGAGGCGATAGCCGCGTGCGAAACGTCCGGGTGATCCCGTGCCTCGACGTGGACGGAGGTCGCGTCGTGAAGGGCGTACGGTTCGTCGACCTGTTCGACGCGGGCGATCCGGTGGAGCTTGCCGCGCGTTATGACGCGGAAGGTGCCGACGAGCTGGTGTTCTTGGACATCACGGCTTCGGCCCACGAGCGCGACACGATGGTCGAGGTCGTAGCGCGCACAGCGGAGGAGGTGTTCATACCGTTCACAGTTGGCGGAGGGGTGCGGACCCCGGAGGACGCGCGCCGGCTGCTACGCGCAGGCGCTGACAAGGTGGCGCTGAACACCGCAGCTGTGGCGGATCCGCGGCTCGTCTCGGAGCTGTGCGAGGAGTTCGGCGCGCAATGCGTGGTGGTGGCGATCGATGCCCGGCGCCGGCCTGAGAAGAACGGGGCTGACGGCGGTCCAGGAGGCGGGGCTGACGGCGGTCCAGGAGCGTCCTGGGAGGTCTACACCTACGGGGGCCGGCAGGCGACAGGGATCGACGCTGTGGAGTGGGCGGTGCGCTGTGCGGAGTTGGGCGCGGGTGAGATCCTGCTCACGTCCATGGACCGCGACGGTACGCGTGACGGCTTCGACCTGCGGCTGACGCGGGCCGTGGTCGACTCGGTGACGATACCGGTCGTCGCCTCCGGGGGGGTGGGCACGCTCGGGCATCTCGTGGACGGGGCGACGATAGGAGGCGCAGACGCTCTTCTTGCAGCCTCGATCTTCCACCTGCGCGAGCACTCGGTGGGGGAGGCGAAGCGCTACCTGGCATCCCACGGGGTGCAGGTGCGCCCCGCAGAGAACTGATCCAGCACAGAACCGAGAGCGAAGCGAGAAAGCAGCGCGAAAGCAGCCCGAGGAGCTCCAGGCGGCACGGCGATGCGGCGCTGCGACGAGGATTTGGCCGAAGTGTAAGAACCACTTTGGAATGAAGTAACTTGCCCAGGTGGTCACGGCCCCGGCAAGACCCCAGAAGCAAGCACGCTCCTCGAAGCCGAGGCAGTCTGGCGCGAGGCAGGAAGGCACCGCCCGCCCGCTCTCGCCCAAGCAGCCCATCACCATGCTCGCCGACCGGGTCCTCGCACAGCCGCCGCGAGCCGAGGGCGAACGCCGATCGCGCGCTGGCATCCTGATACCCGCTACGGCCCAGGTCTCGAGGAGGCTGTCGTGGGCAGACGCGGTCGCCGTAGGGCCTCATGTGCGTACCGTCAAGCCGGGGGACAAGGTGCTGTTCAACCCCGAGGACTGCTTCGAAGTCGATGTGCAGGGCGACGACTACGTCATCTTGAGAGAGCGCGACATCCACGCAGTTGCGAGCGAGCGCATCGACAGCGACACCGGTCTGTACCTCTGAGACCCGCCAGCAGGCTTCATCTCACGTGTGTTGGGCGGGCTTCAGCCCAGGAACGTGTTCACCCTGGCCGTCCAGGCTTTTGCGTCCTGGAAGAGAAACATGTGTCCAGCGTCGGGGTAGATCACCACTTTGGCACCGGCGATGGCCCGGGCCATCTTGCGGGCGTTGGGCGGCGGGATCACCACGTCATCGGCTCCGTCGCCGATGAGAGTGGGTACCGAGATGCGGCCGTGGCCCGCTTGCTCGTTGCCGCCGGCCCACCCTTGAATTGCCAAGGACTGAGCTTGGTCCACCGAGGCCGGCGATCGGTAGAAATTCTGATACTGGGAGACGGACGTCACATAGAGCTGGCTCTGGGTCACCGCTTGATCCTTGGGGAACATGAGGCTCAGCAGCGCGTCGTCGTTGCTGCTGCTGGCGTCGTCGAAAAGCGCCGTCGCGGTGGCGGTCGAGGGAAGCGTGGCCTTCCCATTGCCCGAGAAGGTGGCACAGAGCACCAGGCGGCGCACGTCATCGCGGTGCCGCACTACCAAAGCCTGGGCGATCATCCCGCCCTCGGACCAGCCCAGGACGTCGGGGCGGCGGCGCAGGTGCAGGGCGGCGATCAGGGCCGCGGTCTGGTCGGCCATCGCCGAGATCGTGAGGGTGCCGGGCAGCATTGTCGTCTGGCCGATTCCCGCGTTGTCGAATGTGATGACCCGGTGCCGCTTGGCCAGCGCGTTCACGAAGTTCGGTGGCCAGGCGTCCTGGCTGCCCGAGAAGCCCATGATGAGCACCAGCGGCCGCCCGCTGCCGTCGCTGCGGTAGCTGACGGTGCCGTCGGAGGTCTGGACCACATGGACCGGGACGCTCGTGATGGAGGGGGGAGCCGCCGAAGCGACGGGGACGGCACCTCCGCACAGCGCCAGGGAAAGCGCGAATACCGTGCCGCACACGGCTAGCAACCGCCTGCTCATACGCACCGCAACCTAGCAGGCAGGGTGTAGTAGCGCCCGAAGCGTCGTCGCGATCCACAGGGCGCCTTGCTCGCGTCGCGTGCTAGTTGCGCGTCCCACCGGGCGAGGCCGTCGTCGACAGTGCCTTCCTCGCCACTCGAGCCGTAGGGTCCGACTCGATCGGCCCCGGGTATCGTGGGAGGGCCATGACAGCGGACCCACCCGCATCCGTCGCTGCACCAGCTGCACCTGGGGGCCGTACGGCGAAGCCGATCTCGTTCACCGACGAGCAGATGAGCGAGATCCACTTCGGGGCCGACGGTCTCGTTCCGGCTGTCGTCCAGGACGCGACCGACGGATGCGTCCTGATGCTGGGCTACATGGACACTGAGGCGCTGCGACGGACGCTCGATACCGGTAGGAGCTGGTTCTGGAGCCGGAGCCGCCAGGAGTATTGGTGCAAAGGCGAGACCTCGGGCGATCGGCAGTGGGTGAGGTCGGTCTTCTACGACTGCGACGGCGACGCGTTGGTGGTGGTGGTCGACCAGGACGGGCACGGTGCCTGTCACACCGGTGAGCGCTCGTGCTTCCACCGTTGCTTCGGTGAGCCCTCGGCAGGCCAGCTCTCGTTGGGTCAGCCCTCGGCAGGCGGGTGAGTACGGTTCGCATCTCGGATTCGTGCAGCCCGGGGCCGAGGGGCTTTCGGGAACTGGCCGTCGGGCATCGCATCGTGCCCGTGTGGCGCACCCTGGTGGCGGACACGTTGACCCCGGTGGGCGCCTACTTGCAGGTGACGGGGGAGCGGCCTGGCTTCTTGCTCGAATCGGTGGAAGGGGGCGAGCGATGGGGCCGCTGGTCCTTCGTCGGGCGGGACCCGCTCGCCACGTTCACCGCCACGGGGCTCGAGGTCAGCGCGTCGGGGTCGGTGGCTCTTCCGCCCGAGGTCCGCTCGCAAATGGACCACGGGGTGCTCGCGACGCTCGGAGGTGTCCTCGAGGCGTACAAGGCGCCGGCGCTCACGGGCCTGCCGCCTCTTCACAGCGGGCTGGTGGGATACGTCGGCTACGACGTCGTGCGCGAGATCGAGCGGCTGCCCGGACCCCCACCGGATGACACCGGGTTCCCCGACGCTGTGCTGTTCATGATCGGTCAGCTGTGCGCTTTCGACCGATGGCTCCAACGAGTGGTGCTCGTGGACAACGTGGTGGTGCCCGAGGACGCGACGGAAGTCGAGCTGAGTGCTGCTTATGAGTCCGCGGAGGCGCGCCTCGAGGTGCTGGGCCAAGACCTGTTCCGTCCCCTGCACGAGCTGCCTTTCGAGGACCCGTCTATGGTCGATCTCACTCATGCGGCCGCTCCGGTGGCCGGCTGTGGCGAGGCGCCCCCGGCGTTCGAACGCACGATGTCTGCTGCCTCGTTCATGGGAGCGGTCGAGGTGGCGAAGGAGCACATACGCGCGGGAGACGTGTTCCAGGTCGTGCTCTCCCAACGATTCGACTTCGACCTGGACGCAGAGCCGTTCGACGTCTACCGCGCGCTCCGACTGGTCAACCCCAGCCCGTACCTCTACTTCGTGCGCACCGAGCAGTGCTGCGTGGTGGGCTCCTCTCCTGAGCCCATGGTGCGTCTTCGTGACGGGGTGGTGGTGTCGCGCCCGATCGCAGGCACGCGCAGACGCGGTGCCACCGAGGCCGAGGACGAGCGGCTTGCAGGCGAGCTGTCCGAGCACCCGAAGGAGGTGGCCGAGCACGTCATGTTGGTGGACCTTGCACGCAACGACGTGGGCCGGGTGGTGAGCTTCGGCACCGAGCACATGGACGAGCTGATGTCCGTGGAGCGCTACAGCCACGTCATGCACCTCACCTCTCAGGTCTCGGGGGTCCTCGCTCCGGGCAAGGGCCCGATCGACGTGCTGCGGGCAACTCTGCCTGCGGGCACGTTGTCGGGCGCGCCCAAGGTGCGTGCGATGCAGATCATCGACGACCTCGAGCCGACGAAGCGAGGCGTCTACGGGGGAGTCGTCGGCTACCTCGACTTCTCGGGCAACCTCGACACCGCCATCGCCATCCGCACGATGGTCGTGAGCCGAGATGGGCGGGCCTCGGTGCAGGCAGGCGCGGGCATCGTGGCCGATAGCGACCCGGCGACGGAGGACGCGGAATGCGTCAACAAGGCGGCAGCGCTCTTGGCGGCGGTTCCCGCGGCGCGCCGTGCCACCGCTGCGCGGCGCGCGACACAAGCAGCGTTGGAGCGTGAGCCGAAAGGTGCGTGCCAATCGCCAGATGCGACAGAGTCGGTGCCGGTCCGAGGACCGGCGGAGACGTGAGCCTGCAGACGCCTCGCGGCCTTCCCGGTGGTGCATCGCAAGCGCGCTTCGACGAGGATTACCACGCCTTGCGTCACGCGCTGGGCGCACTGGTGCTCGAGCGCGACGTGGTGCGCATGGCCGGCGCCGATGCCCTCGAGTACCTGCAAGGCCAGTGCAGCCAGGACGTGATCGCGCTGGAGACCGGAGCGTCGGCGCACGCGCTTCTCCTTTCCCCACAAGGAAAAGTCGACGCTCTGGTTCGGGTGACGCGGCTGGGTGACGAGGAGCTGCTGGTGGATGTGGACGCCGGCTACGGCGACGCGGTGAGAGAGCGGCTCGAGCGGTTCAAGTTGCGTGTGAAGGTGGTCGTAGAGCCGGTGGGCTGGCACTGCCTCGCCCTGCGCGGCTCGCGGGTGCAAGAGGTGCTCGCGGGCCGAGTGCCAGGTCCTGGCATTTCACTGGTGTTGCCCTACGAGTGGAACGGTGTCGTAGGCGCCGATCTGCTCGGAGAGGCACCGGAGTTGACCGGTGATCTGCGGCGCTGCGGTCGTGACGCGTGGGAGTCGATCCGTGTCGAGGCGGGAATCCCCACGATGGGAGCAGAGCTCGACACACAGACGATCGCTGCAGAGGCGGACCTGCTCGAGCGATGCGTGAGTTTGACGAAGGGGTGCTACACGGGCCAGGAGATCGTGGCGCGTCTCGAAGCTCGGGGGAACCGCGTCGCGCGTCGGCTTCGCGGATTGGTGATCGGCGAGCCGCACTCCGGCGCGGCGGTGCTGCCTCGCGGCAGTGAGGTGAGACTGGGAGAGAAGGTCGTCGGCTCGGTCACGTCTTCAGCGTGGTCGCCGACGCTGGGGTCGCTGTGCGCGCTCGGTTACCTGCACCGAAGTGTCACTCCGCCGTGTGCGGTCGAGGTGCGTGTGCTGATAGAGGCGGGCGGAACGCGCGCACTGGCTGCCGAGGCGCGCAAGCTCCCGCTTGTCGCCTGAGACAGCGAGTTTCCGCTTGTCGCCCGAGACAGGCGGAGCGGTTCCCGAAGCGCCGGATCGGCACGGGTAGGCTCCCGCGAGTGCCGCCACCGGCCACATACCTCGAGAGAATCGTGGCTGCTCACCGGGTCCGTGCCGAAGCGGACCGGCGTGAGGAGCGCGCCCTTCTCGCCAAGGCTCATGAGGCTGCGGCTCCCAGAGGCTTCTTCGGCCACCTCGCGGGCTCCCAGGGCCTTGCGGTGGTTGCCGAGATCAAACGGCGGTCTCCCTCGAAGGGCGATATCGACCCCGGCCTGGACCCAGCGGCGGTGGCCCGCGAGTACGCGGCTGGAGGTGCGGCGTGTCTCTCGGTGCTGACCGACGAGCAGTTCTTCGGCGGCTCGGAGGAGGACCTCACAGCGGCCCGCGGTGCCTGCAGTCTCCCGGTTCTGCGCAAGGACTTCACTGTGAGCGAGGCCGACGTCTGCGAAGCGCGGATCATGAGCGCCGACGCGGTGCTTCTGATCGCAGGGGTTCTGAGCGACGAAGAGCTGAGGAGGCTTCGGGCCCTGGCGTGCGAACTCGGCATGGATGCCCTCGTGGAGGTGCATGACGAGGAGGAGCTCGAGCGGGCATTGGCGTCTGGCGCGGAGATGGTCGGGGTCAATCGGCGGGACCTCGAGACCTTCGAGGTGGACACGATGCGTGCGACGCGTCTGGCGAGATCCATCCCCGCGGAGGTGATCGCCGTGGCCGAGTCGGGTGTCGCCGGTGCCGAGGACGCGCGTGCACTGGCTGGTGTCGGCTACCAAGCTGTCCTGGTGGGAGAGTCGCTTCTTCGTGCTCGAGACAGGCGAGAGGCGGTGTCGGTGCTCGTCGGGCACGAGGTGGCCCCACGTGCAGCCGTTGGACTATCGGGGCGACCGGGAGCCGGGCAGTGAGAGTCCGAGGTCCGATGATGAGAGGTCCGGGCCGGCTGGAGGTGGCGGAGAGTCGAGGGGGAGCAAAACGGTGTTGGTGAAGATCTGCGGCATAACGTCGGAGGCGGACGCGCTGCTGGCGGTGGGGCTCGGTGCTGACGCAGTCGGGTTCGTGTTCGCCCCTTCGCGCCGGCAGGTCTCGCCCCAGGCTGTGCGGCAAATCGTCGAGCGCGTCCCGAAGGAGATCCTCACGGTGGGGGTGTTCCGGAACGAGTCACCGGTGCGGGTGGTGGAGATCACGAACTCGATCGGGCTTCGTGCCGCACAGCTACACGGGAACGAGACGGCCAAGGACACGCGCTGGGTGGCAGAGCGTGTGCCACTCACGATCAAGGCGTTCCCGGCCGGGCACGGCAACATCACGCGTCTGGACTCTTACGGTGCTGAGCTCGTGATGGTCGATGCCGAGTCGCCCGGGTCGGGAGAGGTGTTCGACTGGCGGCTGGCGGAGGGTGTCGTCGATCCGGCGCGGCTCATCGTGTCGGGGGGACTGCACGCCGGCAACGTCTCTGATGCGATCGAGCACCTTCACCCCTTTGGCGTGGACGTGTCCACAGGTGTGGAGGCGATGGTCGGGGTAAAAGACCCGCGCAAGCTTCGAGCCTTCGTGGTGGCGGCGCGTCGAGCGGCTGGGGAGTCTGACGAAGTGAGGATCACGGGGCTGGGCCTGCACGAGCCGCTTCATGTCGACGAAGTCGACGAAGCCGAGCGAACCGGGGAAGCCGGGGAAGCCGGGCGAGCCGAGGAGGCCGTGAACCCCTATGACTGGGAGGGGGACACCTGAGAGAGCTGAACGCGAGCGCACGGTGGGCGAAGCGATGAGCGGGCGGGCCGCGTCGGTGATGGGAGATCCAAGCCCGGGAGGCCGTTTCGGCGGGCTCGGAGGTCGCTTCGTACCCGAGTCGCTCGTGCCGGCCTGTATGGAGCTCGAGGAGGCGTTCCAAGGCGCTTGGGCCGATCCGGCGTTCCACACCGAGCTCGACTCGCTGCTTCGCCACTACGGGGGCCGGCCCACCCCTCTGACCGAGTGCCGCCGCCTGTCGGAGCGCCTGGGCGTGAGGGTGCTGCTCAAGCGGGAGGACCTCGCCCATACCGGGTCGCACAAGCTGAACAACGTGGTCGGGCAGGCGCTGCTGGCTCGTCGGATGGGCAAGCACCGGCTGGTCGCCGAGACCGGAGCGGGCCAGCACGGCGTGGCCACCGCCACCGCGGCGGCGCTGTTCGGCATGCAGTGCGTCGTGTACATGGGGGAGCTGGACATGAAGCGCCAGGAGCTGAACGTCTTCCGGATGGAGCTGCTCGGCGCCGAGGTGCGTTCTGTGAAGAGCGGCAGCATGACGCTGAAGGACGCCATCAACGAGGCGCTTCGGGACTGGGTGGCCACCGTCGACGACACCCACTACTGCCTCGGTTCGGTGGTGGGACCGCATCCCTACCCGTGGATGGTGCGGGAGTTCCAGCGCGTCGTGGGCGACGAGGCACGCGCCCAGTGCCAGCAGCTGCTCGGGGGCGAGCCGGACTGGGTGGTGGCATGCGTGGGAGGAGGGTCCAACGCTGCGGGCACCTTCGCCGGGTTCGTAGATGGCACGGCGCGGCTCGTCGGGGTAGAGGCAGCGGGTGGGGCAGCGATCAGCCGTGGCCTCCCGGGGGTGGTTCACGGGATGAAGTCGTATCTGCTCCAGGACGAGTACGGCCAGATATCCGAGGCCCACTCGATCTCTGCCGGGCTCGACTACCCCGGGACTGGCCCCGAGCACGCCCACCTGGCGGCGATCGGACGGGCACGATACGAGCAGGCGGAGGATGGCGAGGTTCTCGATGCGTTTCGTCTGCTCTCGGAGACCGAGGGGATCATCCCTGCGCTCGAGCCGGCGCACGCGCTCGCGTGGGTAGCTCGCGAGGCGGGAGCCGAGATCGAAGCGGGGTCGAGCGTTCTCGTCACGCTGTCGGGGCGCGGCGACAAGGACGTGGCCCAGGTGAGGGAATTGCTCGGGTGAGACGCAAGGCTGGTGAGCTGGAGGAGAAGCTGCGGGCCAAGCGTGACGCGGGCCGCAAGCTTCTCGTCACGTACGTCACAGCGGGGATGACTCCCGATTGGCTGGAGGTCGTCCAGGCCCTGGCGGCGGCGGGCGCCGACGCGGTGGAGATCGGCATCCCGTTCTCCGATCCGATGATCGACGGGCCGACCATCCAGAGGGCCTCGGTGATGGCACTCGATGGCGGTGCCACACCGGTTGGGATCCTGGGTTCGCTGCGGCACTCGGAGCTCGGCGTGCCGCTAGTGGTCATGACGTACTACAACCTCGTGTTCCGAGCCGGGCACCGCCGCTTCGCGGGCTCGCTCGCCGAGTCGGGCGTCTCGGGCGCCATCGTGGTCGATCTGCCGCTCGAGGAGGCAGGAGAGTGGTGTAACGAGGCGGACGCAGCAAGGGTGGAGACCGTGCTGCTGGTCGCACCGTCGACACCGGACGAGCGCGCCGCGCGGATATGCGCGCGATCCCGTGGCTTCGTCTACGGCGTTGGCCTCATGGGGGTTACGGGCGAGCGCGCCCAGCTTGGTGCATCCGCCACAGGCGTGGCGCGCCGGCTGAAGCAGATGACCGACCTGCCGGTGTGCGTCGGGATCGGGGTCTCGACTCCGGCTCAAGCGGCCGAGGTGTGCGCCGAGGCCGACGGGGTGGTGGTCGGCTCAGCTCTGGTGCGCCGGCTGATCGACGGGGCGGGGCCGCAGGGGGTCGCGGAGCTCGTCGCCGAGCTTCGCTCCGGCATCGACGCAGCCTGAGGATCGCCCTGGGCCGCTGACGCGCTGCGGTCCGGCGACGGGGAGCCTCACGGGGCCGGCCGGCAGCTGCGCCGGGGCATCGAGGGCAACCGCAACTCCATGGGCGCGCCAGGGACCCGGCGCTTTCGCTACCGGGTCCCTGAGCGACGTTTGGGTCTCAGGCGTTCGTCGCGTCCGTGTAGAACTCGGCCGAGCCCAAGAAGTTGGATATGACCGACTCATCCGAGGCACCCGCGGCGAGACGGGCGACCCAGTAGTTAAGACCGTCCGAGTCCGAGACACGCCGCAGGAAGGTCTCGTAGTAGCCGTTCACGAGATCGGTCCTGTACTCGGTGGAGAACAGGAAGCTCGCAGCAACGGCCGTTCGGGACATTCCCGAAGAGAGCTGGCTCTCCCAGTACGTGAGGCCGTTCGCGTCCGGGTCACGCGCGAGCACGTCGTCGTACAAGGCGGTGACGAAGTCGTCTGCAGTGCCACCGGAGTCGGTGTAGTACTCGTCGGAGCCCAAGATCGATGCAAGGACCGACTCATCTGTGGCGCCACTGTTCAGCTGGGCGACCCAGTACGCGAGATCACTCGAGTCCGCTGCACGCCCCAGGTAGTTCTCGTAGGCGTTGCTCACGAGATCGTTTCTGTACTCGCTCGAGGTCGTGATGTCGTAGGCCACGGCGCTGCGGCTCACGCCGGCGGTCAGCTGTGCATTCCAGTAGGAAAGGCCTGCCGAATCGGGCACGCGAGTGAACAGGATCTCGTACGTCTGGCAGAGGAACGCTTCGTTCCCTGTGTAGGCGGCGCACGGGTTGGGACTTACCGTGACCGCTGGCGAGGCGGCCAGAGCGGTCAAGGTGCCGGTCGAGGTGGACATCTCGGTGGTGTTGAAGGTGTCGTTGCCCGTGGTCGACGGCGCGGTCGCGCCGGGTCCCGAGCCCGCTTTCGAGCCGTAGGTGATTGTGCAGGTGCCCCCACCTGAGAGGGTCACCCCGGTCACCTCGATGGTGGAGCTAGAGACCGCCACCGTCCCGCAGGTCGAGGTGCTGTAGCCGGCGTCGCTCGAGGTTGTAGAGGGCGCCGACCAGCCCGAGGGCACCACCACGTCTATCTCACCGTCGTTCGTCCCACCGGTCGCGGCGGTGTAGGTGAAGGTGAGCATGTTGGTGGTGGAGCTGACGAACACCGAGGTGGGGACCACGGTCATGGTCCCAGAGCCGTCGGTGCTGAGAACCGTGACCGTTGGCGAGACGGCCAGAGCGGTCAAGGTGCCGGTCGAGGTGGACATCTCGGTGGTGTTGAAGGTGTCGATGCCCGAGGTCGACGGCGCGGTCGCGCCGGGTCCCGAGCTCGCTTTCGAACCGTAGGTGATTGTGCAGGTGCCTTCACCTGAGACGCTCACCCCGGTCACCTCGATGGTGGAGCTAGAGACCGCCACCGTCCCGCAG